>Ga0315336_1000372_pt1 | contig 134964 bp, 133 predicted proteins | sample ASW5metaG_FD_204512 | JGI IMG/M metagenome (GOLD analysis project Ga0315336, IMG submission 204512) | Ammonia-oxidizing marine archaeal communities from Monterey Bay, California, United States - ASW #5 | ecosystem: Environmental > Aquatic > Marine > Intertidal zone | place: USA: California... | reverse complement strand
CGCAGACCGGGCTCGCGGGCCGATATTTCGATGGCCGGGGTATACCGCAGGATGAAGCGGAGGCGGTGCGGTGGTACCGGCTGGCGGCCGAGCAGGGAGATGCCGAGGTATTAAGGTGGTTGCACCAGACTGCCGAGCAGGGCTCGATTCCAGCGCAAGGGAATCTGGGGGAGATGTATGCCGCCGGACACGGGGTGGCGCCGGATGTGGTGCAGGCGCACCTGTGGCTGAGTCTTGCAGCGGTCCGAGCTTCGGCGGATCAGCGTGAGGCTTACGGTGCCGCTCGAGATGTCGTTGCCCAGAGCATGACCCGTGAGGAACTTGCTGATGCCCAACGTCGCGCGCTCGCATGGGAGGCTGCACACCCGTCTCACACGCAGTGACACCCTACGTCAATGTACTTTTCAAGCCTGAATGGATGTGAGGTGCGCAATCGGCGGTTGTCTAAACCGCTCAGGCTTGTGCGAGGAAATGACATTCCCGTGAGCAGTAAGTATTGATGCGAATTCTTGTCAGCACTGATGCGTTTCCGCCGAACTGTGGAGGTAGTGGGTGGAGCACGTACGAGTTGGTCAAGACGTTACGGGCGAGGGGTCATTACGTAGCGGTTTCTCGTCCTCATTTTGGCACGTCAGGGGCCCATCCGCTGACGATGTACGATGGCTTCGCCGTTCGAGAGTACAAAGCGTGGGCACCACCCATACCATTCGTCCGGAACTATTTCACGAACGAGCGGCTCTACGGACGGTACGCGCGTGAACTCGGTGAGATCATTCGGCAAGAACAGATCGACGTAGTGCATGCTCAGCATTTCCTGAGTAGCCCGGCGTCCGTACTGGCAGCACGGATGGAAGATCGGGCGGTCGTATGTACCGTCAGAGACTACTGGCCCCTCTGCTACTGGTCTAACTTGATTCACGACCCCGAGGCGACGGGTCTCTGCCCGGCATGTACGCCGTTGATGATGACTCGTTGTATCAGGCCGAGAGCACGATGGGCCTGGCCGCTTGCGCTGCCAGTCATTCCATATATGCGAAGAAATTTGGCCGGTAAGCGCCGCGCTCTTGGTCGGGCTGATGCGATCATTGCTGTGAGTACGGCAATCGCGTCTGACTTGCGATCACGGACGAGTGACCTTCAAGACACACGTGTCGAGGTCATTCCGAATCCGGTCGATGTTGAAGGTATCCGGGCGGAGACTACTGACGACGGACCACCGCTCTCAGAACCGTATGCCGTATACGTAGGTAAACTTGCCCAAAATAAGGGCGCCAAGAGACTCATACCTGCGATCGTACGTGCAAGACTTCGTTGGCCGGTGGTCGTGGTGGGTGATGGGCCTCAGCGGATGGAAGTTGCGGCGGAGGCTGCACGCTCGAACGTGGATGTTCGCTTCCAAGGTTGGCTGCCTCGGGTGGAAGCGCTTCGCTGGTTGAAGCATGCGTCGGTCCTTGTCTTTCCCTCGCACGGCCCGGAATCCTTAAGTCGGGTGCTGTTGGAAGCTGCTGTGCTCGGTGTGCCGACGGCCGCGATGGACACGGGAGGTACCCGCGACATTGTGAAGCACGAAGAAACTGGCTTGTTGTCGAAAACGTTCGAGGACTTGGGAGACGATGTACGCCGCCTAAGTGAAGATCATGCATTGAGACACCGGTTGAGTGAGGGTGCTCGGGACAGGGTCGAGCGACGGTTTGCAGCCCCAGTCGTCGTAGATCGAATTGAAGCGCTCTATCGCAATGTGGTGAGGCGGAGATGAGCGACTCGTCGATCCGAGTGGCGTTAGTGAGTCGTGCGAGTGCGGCCCTGCACGGTCCTGGCGGGCTTGAGCGGCATGTCGACGACCTCGCATGTCAACTACTGGACCGCGGCGTTGCCGTTACGCTGATTACTAGGCCCGCCTCTCGAACAAGCGCTGAGGCTGACTGGCTTCGTGACGAACGGCTGACGCTGAAAACCATTCGATATCGAACTTTTCCGTTCGCCGGTCGCCGTGGGACAACGATCCTCGACCGAAATACTGCCTATCTCTACTTCGGCTTCAATGCCGGACGACAAGCGGCACGGCTCTTAAGCGACGGCCATGTCGATCTGGTACATGGTCATGGTGCGAGTGTACTTGGTGCAGTTTTGCCAGCGCCCACTGCAAAGGTTCCGCTCGTTTTGACGCCTCACGGCATGGAAGAGTTTGGTGGGACCGATTTATTCCAGACTGGATTGAAGCGTATTGCCTATCGCCCTCTACAGACTGCGGTTCGTCGGTGCGCGCGCTACGCGACCAGAATTCTTGCGACAGACCAGGCACTCGTATCGAACACGGTAACTAACTTACGTGTTCCGGAATCGTCCGTTCGTGTCGTTCCCAACGCTGTGGACCTTGGTCGGTGCGATGCACTGGCTGGACCGACCGAAGGAGCAAAGATACGTAGCGTTTGGGATATCCCCAGTGCTGACAGGGTGTTTCTCAGTGTGGGCCGCGTTGAGAAGAACAAAGGTTTTAACGTTCTTGCCGGTGCTCTTGCACAGGCCTGCCGAGATTCTGAATTTCGCCGATGGCGGTGGGTCATCGTGGGTGACGGACATTACCGTTCTACCTTGGAGCGAATCGTTCGGCAACTTGGGTTGCAAGATCGGACGCTTTTTGTTGGCGCGACGACCGATCGTGAACTGCACGCCTGGTACGAGGCGGCGACGGTGTTCGTGCACCCCACTCTTTATGAAGGCAGCTCAATCGTCACGCTGGAAGCGATGGCACATAGTAGGCCCGTTGTGGCTTCGCGGGTCGGAGGGTTGCCTGACAAAGTGTTACCTGGGGTTACTGGTTGGTTGGTCTCGCCAGGGGATGTTGCAGACTTGGGGCATGCTTTAACTGAGGTTCTTCACCTGGAGGAACATCTTCCTAGGATGGGTGAAGCTGGCCGGGCGCTCGTCGAGCGGTGTTTTTCTTGGCCCAGCGTTACTGAGCGCTTGTTGTCGCACTATGATGAAGTGCTGGCAGAGTGTGCCTCTTTGAGGGCGAGCAGGTGACTGTGCCCGTCGGTCTACCTATTTTTCATGGTCGTCCTGGCCTACTCCATCCCTTGGTCAGCGAGTAAGTCGTTGGCAGCTGCGACTACTTGATCCACTTCGACACCGACCAGACAATCTGGCACGTGCCCGACGCACCGAGACGGCGGGCGACGGATCTGGTTGCACGGACTGCACCAGATGTTAACTCGCACGACGCGACTGCGGGATGTCAAGGGGCCGTAGTTGGTCGGGTCCGACGGACCAAAGACCGCAACGATTGGGGTTCCCATAGCAGCGGCAAGATGCATTGGACCAGTATCGCCGGTGATGAATAGCGAGAGATGTTCAAGAATGACCGCGAGGCGCGGAAGGTCTAGCACGCCTGAAAGGTCGGCAACGGGGAGGTCACTGGGAAGCGCCGTCTTTACTCGGTCCACTTCTGCACGGTCTTCAGCAGAACCGGTCAGCACGATTGTTGCGCCCCGTGACCTGGCCAACCTAGTAGCGGCTTCGGCGAACCGAGTTGGGTCCCACTGTTTGATCGCGCGTCCACCGCTAGCATGAATGCCGATCGCCGGCCGGCCGATTTGCCTCAGCACATCCTCAACTTGTGTTCTCACGGATTCCGGAATGACAAGAGGTAACGAATCATCAGTGGCCCCACTGTCTTGAGAATGAGGCAGAATTGTGTCAACCAGACGCACGGCATTTGTTGCAATGTGTGCTTGGCGGTCGTATGTGGCGCGATCGGTCAGAAAAGCTCCGCCGCCTTTAATATCAAAACCTACCCGGCGCGGTGCTCCGCAAAGGGCCATCAGGGCATTTGACCTGATGTCCCCTTCGAAATTGAAGGCAAGGTCATATTGAGCCGTGCGCCAGCGCGAAGCCTGACGCGTCAACTTGAGGTAGCCGGTTTCCTGGTGTCCTCTGGCCAACCAAGGTGCATCGACGGTTTCAACGTGGTCGACCACCGTCAGCAATCGCGCCAGTGACGCGTTCCAGCTTCCAACCACCAAATCGATGGTCGCCGCTGGGAACGCCGCGCGAAGCTTCAAGAGAGCAGGTAGCGTCATCAGTAGGTCGCCGATACGTTCCAGGCGAAGCAGCAGAATGCGAGTGGGTTGATGAGGAATAGCCGTCGAGCGACGTGTGATTACAGCACCCACCGATAAGGCAAGGTCCGTGGCCCCGACCAGCCATCGCTCAGCGCGGTTATGGATGTGAAGGTGATCAAACACCTGCCTCATTGTATCTCCACGCGATCGACCATCACACCCAGATCGCGATTGTCGGGTACGCTCAGTACTTGGGACGGATTCCAGGTGTTGGTGAGTAATGTGAGGCTCGTCGTTTCTCGTCGTTCCGCCATTACTGAAGCGAGGCTTGGTGGAATGGAGAAGGTGTAGGGATGAAACCCGTTGGTGATAGCCACGTCACCGAGTAGGACGTCATCGAGATAGACCGCAACGCGCGCAGGAATGACGTTATCGGGACGGTCGCCATCACTCATCCAGAGTGTCAGTGCTTGAGCATTCGCCGAAGTGTCCAAAATGGCAATATGAGATTCTTCACGAGACCAGCGAAAAGTGACCTGTTCTCCCGCCTGAGGAGTTCCTCCGAGCAATGACAATTGCTCCTTCGAATGAAATTCGAGGACGTGTAGGTCATCCATTGTGCCAATATCGAGCGAAAATGGCCCTGGTACACGAATGGTCTCGTCGAATTGATAGATGCCAAAATCAAACTCTTTTTGGTCCACCGCTCTCGGGTAGGTATTTAGGAGCGATTGGTATTCTGGTACTTGGAATCTCTCAGAACCCACCGGGTTGACGGTCGCAAACGACAGTAAGTCTGTCCGACCGCCTCCAAGAAAGAAGATGTTTTGATATTCCGTTCGAGCCCAGGTCAGAAATTCCAGAAAAGCATTTCTATTAGGTTCGGAGTCGCTGAAGACGAGCACATTTCGACCATAGATGTAGGCGAGTGGTAACGCTAGAACATGAAGGTCAGACGCAGCTCTGGACTCCACAATGACGAGATCGCGATCGCCGAACTGGCTGGCAAGTTCCTCAAGCTTCGGAATCACGCCTTCGTATTCGATGTGATTAAGCAATGGACGTGACGCGGCTAAATACTGTTGGCTCAGGAGTCCCACGAACACGATACCAATCACAACCCGAACCACGAGGGTGATTCGTTCTCGCAGCATTCGTGGCCACCTCGAACCGACCCCCCAGAATGCCGCTGTGGTGATCAGCAACATCGACATTGGGAGAATGATTGGGAGGAACCGCCTCGTCATCCAGAAATGCTCAGGCACTATTCGGATTTTGTAAAAGAAGAAGAACGAAAATGTAACAAGACTCAAGATTAGTGCGGAGTTCCGCCAGAACGACTGGCGGACCAGTAGGGCGAATCCGAGTAGAGCAGCAACAAGCCCGTAGGGTGACAAATAGTACGCTGCATAAGTTCGAAGTGCGAATGCATCATGAGCGGCGAGTCGTCCGCCTGGTGTACGAAGAAAGTATGCGTAAGCGGCTGCTAGGATCACGACACCACTGACGACTCCTGGCAACCAACGCCGAATTTGTGCACAAGCGGTTTCTGAGCGGATTGCTACGAGCAGCAGGACGACCGCGGCCGCACCGAGACTAAGTAGGAGAATGTGGACCGTCTGCAGGTTCTGAACGAATCCGATCGGCTGTGCAGCATAGGGTGTGAGCACCGCCACGAAATACCAAGTTGCGAGCCCCAGCCAGAGTATCGCCGGACCGATGAAGCCGATGCGAGGCCGTCGTCCCTCAGCCGCACCGGCGAGGCAGGCCAGACTGACCGCTGCCCAGGCCAGTATCGCTGGCAGCCTTACGAAGAGTGACAGGCCGAGGAGCGTGGCCGCTAGGGGACCAAAAAATCGATCGCCATCGCTGTGAGCGCGAGCGAACGCTAGCAACGCAGCCAACAAAGTAGCTTGGAGGACGAGCTCAGAGTTTGGGTACCGGCTGAACCAGACCTGTGCGACGTGTACCGCCAGCAAAACAGAACCTGTGAATGCTGGCAAAGTTCCGACCGCCCGTGCTCCAACGAAATACAACGCCAATAGGCCAAGGATTGCCCAGATACCGATGACCTGTCGGGCTCCCGTCAGGCCATTCAGGCCGTAACCAATGGAGACCCAGGCTGGATAGAGATGTGGAAATTGCCCCACAACCTTTCCAGAAGCAGGTTCAGTGACAAAGTACCCCATGAACCGAAGTCCGTAATGAGTGTCGTCATCATGGCGAGGAATAAAGAGGTCTCGCGAGTTAGGCGGTAGTGACGCGATTTGTGGATCCCGCGTGACGAGCGCACCGCGTTGAGCGATCTGGATCCCCTCGTTCACATATACGCCCGGGTCCTTCCCGCCTATGATGTATTCCGAGGAGGGAAAGTACAACCAGGCTCCAAGAGCTATCAACGTGAGCGGTGCCAAGACGGTGAGGTTTGGCCGTGGGGCCTCAGGGGGCAATCGTAACCGGCCACGTGCGAGGAGCACGAACACCAGACTTAGGATGATGTTTGCTGCGAGTAACCGTTCGAAGCTGTACTGCTCCGCGACCGCCAAGCCTAGGGCGATTATCGACGTCAGTGAGAGACTAATGAAAACTCCCCAGAAACAGCGCTCCTCGGCGGCTAGCGTTGCGCGTCGCCAGCGATCGGCGACCGGCGACCGGAAGATAATGGCGCCTGGCAGGTAGGCGATCACGCCAAGGGCGACCAGCTGATACAACATAGGATGCGAGTTGCCGAAACGCGACGTCGGCACTCCGGCTCAGAAGTGTAACGCAAGTTCTTGCATGAGTAGAATGGTGCCACTGCTGAATCCCTGTTTGGCTTGCAGCGAGGGATTATCATTTGATGATGAGCGATGAACGGCGCTGTTGCGTTATGTGTGGACCGCCGGCCGTTTCGGAGCATCTCTTCCGCAAGGGGGCCTACGCGATTCTTCGGTGCCGTTTGTGCGGGTTGATATTTGCCAGCCCGCATCCGACCCACGACGAGCTGGAACAGATCTATTCGGAGTCGTTCTTCCAGGTGGGCGAGAAATTTGCTGGCCAGGCAGGGAGTTCGGGCAGACTAAATGCTGAGCACCGTGTGCGACGGCTGCTTACGACGCCCGGTGTCATACGCGGCAACTGGCTTGACGTTGGCTGTGCTACCGGCGATTTTATGTTGGCAGCTCGACCGCATGTCGGGCACATCGCTGGCGTTGAGATGTCAATGTATGCAGCTGAGCAAACTCGAGCTAAGGGCCTACAGGACGTGGTGGTCGGAGATTTCCTGAGGGCGAACCTGGGCAACGATCCTGTCGATATTGTGACGATGTGGGACGTCATTGAACACGTGCCGGACCCACTGGCGTTCCTGCGCCATGCGTTTCAACTACTGCGCAATGGTGGCCTGATCGCCTTGAGCACGGGAGACATCGGGAGCTTGGTTGCCCGGGTGATGGGACGTTTCTGGCATCTCATGATCCCGCCCCGTCACCTTTACTTCTTTTCGCCTGTCACAATCAGAAATTTACTTAGCCAGGCTGGCTTTGAGGCCGTGGTGGTTTCCAAGCCGGGCAAGCGGGTACCGCTTGACTTCGCTCTCTGGAAACTGGCGTCCCTTGTCACGCCTCGTGCTGGTTCGGCTGCGCTAAGGCTGGGCGCGTTGACTCATCTCGGTCACTTGGCACCGTTTGTCAACTTGTGGGACATCATGACCATCGTTGCACGAAAGCGACCGCTAGGGATGACCCCGTCCCCTGAGGACGTTTCGACACATCAATATGATTCCTTAGTCAATCGGTCGTAGACTGCCTCCAACTGTTCCGCGAAGTCAGCCCAGCTTCGATTCTGTTGGAGTTCAACGCGCGCGGCTGCTCCAAGCGCGCGCCGCCGCTCAGGTTGTCCAAGCATAGTGTGGATAGCGTCGGCAAGGGCATCGGCATTTGCGGGAGGTACGACTACCGCGGTGCGTCCATCTTTAGCCACGCTTCTGATTCCGCCGACGTCGGTAGTGACGACGGTTGTACCCGATACAAGCGCCTCTAACAGGAAGTTTGGTAACCCGTCAACGTTGCCCGAAGTGTCACGGACTGACGGGACAACGACTAGGTCTGCGGCGTTAAGATAGCTGGGAATGGCGTTCTGCGACACATTACCGGCGAACGTTACGTGGTGGCTGATACCCGCGTCGCGGGCACGCTGACGAAGTTCCGCATCTAGATCGCCACCACCCACAATCATGAGACGGAGCTCTGGCCACTTCAGTGCAAGCTTTGCCATCGCATCAATGAGAAATTCAAAACCCTTTTTTCTAACCAGGCGACCGGCCGTGAGAATGAGTGGAGCGTCCAGAGGGACACCGAGTTGAGTGCGCGTCTGAGCACCGGTCGAGGGGTCTGGGCTGAACCGTTTAGCGTCCACACCGTATGGAAGCACCTCGATGTGGTCTTTCGAAGCGCCCAGACCGATAGCACGTTGACGCAGGTCATCACTGCACGCTGTTACCCAACTAGCCCGGCTGAATGCCCAGCGAGCCACGGGTCCCAGAAAGTGGTATCGCTCGGCAACATACACGTCAGAGCCGTGAAGACTGATCGCTAATGGGAGGGCGGTGGAAGCGGCCAAGGCTGCGATTACGCCTCCTGGAATTACCCAGTGACCATGAAGAATTGTGGCTCCGTAGCGTCGTGCTACTTGGCGAGTCTTGAGTATCGCTGCAATGGACGCCAGCGGTGCAGCGAGATATGCAGTGGTCTTCAAGTGGACGTCGGCTCGGAGACCCTGCGCATACCCAAACACCGATAGGCTGGCTGGAGCGTAGCGGAAGTAATGTAGATGGACGCCGCATTCGACTGGTGCACGGTCGACTTGGGGGTGCCACGGTAGAACTACGTGGACAGCGTGGCCACGCGCCGCAATGCCTTGAGCGATAGGCTCGAGGAATGTGCCCACCGTATCCCCGGGAAACCTAGGATAGGACGTGCTAACCATGACGATGGTATGGGCCATGACATCAACCGGACGGTTCCGCGCGGTCAGTGAGGTAGAGAACCGTGGACGCTGTTACCGTCTCCGTTCGAATCTCAGCGCTGAGATCTGTTCTGAGACAAGACCGATTAGGAAAACGATGACACCCAGAACGATTAATAGGACAGAGGAGTTTGTCACCCGCACGTAACGGAGTAGCGTCCACAGCATGTAGCCTGTGCCAAGCATGAACGGGACAGCGGCAATCGGTATAAAGATCCGAAGCGGATTAAAGAGCGTGATCACTCGAAGTAGAATCAAGAAAAACTTGAACCCATCCTGTATCAGCCTGATTTTTGAGTGCCCTTCTCGAGGTGTCGCCTCCGCGGGTTCGAACACGACGTTGTAACCTGCCTTGATAAACGACAGGGTAGTTGTGGTCGGTGTTGAAAACCCATTTGGCAGGAGGTGGATGAATTCGAGGAGATACTTGGTTCGTGCCGCACGCAGGCCTGACGTTAAGTCCGGGATCGGCCGTCCCGAGAGGTAGCTAGCGAGCCAGTTCAAGACCCGGTTACCAATCCGGCGTCCTCTGGTTGCTTGGCTAATGCCGGAGCGAGTACCTATGACGAGGTCATAGTCACCGAGCAATTCCACCAAACGCAAACCGTCCACTGCAGCATGCTGTCCGTCACCGTCGGTGATCAGGATGTAATCACCGTCCGCATTGCGGAGGCCAGTCTTCACGGCGGCGCCGTTTCCTTTGTTATAAGGGTGCGTAATGACTGTGGCGCCAGCATTACGGGCCTCGGCCCTCGTCCCGTCCGTCGAACCATCATCCACGACGATGATTTCCCGCCAGGTAGCGACGTTCTTTAGCGACGTCACGACCTTGCCGACGGTCGCCGCTTCGTTGAACGCCGGGATGATTACCGAGGTGGTAGTTGGGTTAGCCATCTACGATACTTCTGTGCCTGTGTCTGGTGGTCTCGGAAGTGGTTCATTGCGCCGCTCGAGTTCCATCACACGGATTCGGTAGAGTAGATCTTCAATTAGTTTGCGGTTGCCTGAGATGACGTCAGCGACGAGCCCAATGAGCAGCACCTGAAACCCAACGATCATTAGGACAGCTGAAAGAATCAGCGATTGGACATTCCCACCACCTAAGCCACTAAGGTAGAAGTAGAGAAACCGAAGTGAAATCAAGAAGCCGGTGCTGAAGACGACGCCACCGATATAGGTGAAGATCTTAAGTGGCTCGTACATCGCGTAGACGCGGATGATTGTGGCTGTCGACTTCTTAATGTATGAAACCGTGCTATCGAAGAGCCGAGACTCTCGCATCTTTGGATTCGTTGCGACCGGCACGTGCGCAATGGCCATTCGTTTCTTACCCGACTGGATGATCGATTCCAGTGTGTATGAGAACTCCGAGACAATCGTCATCTGAAGCGCTGCTTCCTTGGTGTAAGCTCGAAATCCGCTCGTCGTATCGGGCACTGTTGTGTTCGAAACTTGGCGCACGACCCAACTACCCAAATGTTGCAAAGCTCTCCGAATGAAAGGTAGATGACGTAGCGAACTAATATTGCGATCGCCGATTGAAATCTCCGCCTCGCCGGACAATAACGGCCTAAGGAGTTTGACGACGTCAGTGCCAGCATACTGGTTATCGGCGTCGGTATTGACGATGAAATCCGCACCATTCTTTAAGCAGGCGTTAATACCGGCAGTGAAGGCCACCGCTAATCCGCGATTCCGCGGAAAGCTAATGATGTGGTTGACGCCCTCGTTACGCGCGACACGCGCGGTGTCGTCTTCGGAACCATCGTCAATCACGAGCGTTTCAATTACGTCAATTCCCGGGATGCTTCGCGGCAGATCTCGCAGCGTTACGGGGAGTGTCGCGGCCTCATTTAGACAGGGAATCTGGATAATGAGTTTCGTCACGGTACCTTCGATCCATTTCCGGTCGTCAAGGGACCTGTGGCGCCGACGAGCCGTTCCACGACACCGTCCCAAGATATCTGTTGCGCTCTTGCGTAGCCCGCCTCGCCGAGGCGGGCTGCGTTGGAGCGGTCAGCCGCAAGCTTGCTGATTGCGTCGGCGATCGCGCTTGGCTCCGGCATGCACACAGTGCCGTTAACGCCGTCCTCCACGAACTCGAGGGGACCGCCCGCGTCCTCGGTTGTAAGTATCGGCCGGCGGGCGAGAAAGCTTTCCAGTGTCACGTATCCGTAGTCCTCGTCGTAGGGAACATACACGACCCCAAGCGCCCCCGCGTAAAGTTCGATCAAGGTGTCATCACTTACCCAGCCAGCGAAGTCGACTCGGTCGCTGATCCCTAGGGCCTCCACACGCTCTTCGAGCTTCGGCCGGTTCGACCCGTCACCAACGATGACTAACCTAATCGATGAATCGGCAAGAGCGATAGCCTCCACTGCGAGGTCGATGCGTTTGACTGCCTCCAGCCGACCAACCGAGAGAACATAGTTTCCGTATGAATCTGCACGGAGCTTGTCGGCCAGTCGTGGAGGATGGTACAGGGGTTCAGCAGTCAAGCCGTTGTACCGCTGCAGTCGGGACGCGGTGTTTCGCGCGTTGGTGAAAAGGCGTTGACATTCATTCAGCATCTGTCGATCGAGGCGCATCAGAGTGTCACGTAGACCTACGTCTGTCTCGGAATGCTGGAAATCGGAATAGGGTGTCCCGCACAACTCGTACGCTGCACGATACTGATGAATAAGCCAGGCTACTTTGTTCGGGTGCCGTACGAAGTAGGTAGGAAATTTAAGGCTGATAGCGAGATCGATGGCTTGCCCGTTGCTCTCACTCAGATCCAACAGTCGCCAGATAGCGGCGTGGGCCAAAATCTCCTTTTTCTGATACCACTTGAATGGAATGCTGACGAGCTCAGTCTGATAGCCATGCTCGCGCAACTGAGTGACGAGCGCGCGCACGTGGAACTCGGCGCCTCCTTCAACGAAGGGAACCTGAGCTTCACAGACGACGACCGTACGGACGGCCATGGGGAATGGATTCAGTTCAACGATCGGCTCCAGAGGTTACTTTCATCTGGTCCGCCTAGTCGGAATGGTACCATGCCCGCTACCGCTTGGGCCAGGGACCCCCGATTTTTCCGATTCAAATTGACTTACTTCGCACGGGTCCGGTAGGATCACCGTTAGTGATTGGGAAACTTTTCACAAGCAGATACCGTTCGTGATGGTGAGAGGCGACTACACCGCCACACCGGGTTGATACGAGGACACGGACGTAATGGTAGATCGCGCAGGTAGTGACGCTCGACGGCTCACGGTCGACGAGATTTTGCGTGAGGCAAGTACACTTCTCGAAACCGTTAGAGGTTTTGCTCCAGCCCAAGTTTTGTTAGCGGCCGACATGCTGGTGTCCGCTTTAAAATCACGTAACAAAGTGTTGGTGTTTGGGAACGGCGGTAGCGCTTCCGATGCTGAGCACCTGGCTGCTGAGCTGGTTGGTCGCTTTGCACGCGATCGACAAGGCTGGCCAGCGGTTTCGTTGACTGCCGATTCAAGTGTTGTAACGGCTATTGGAAACGACTACGGCTTCGATCAAATTTTCGCTCGGCAGGTCGAAGCACTTGGAAGACAAGGAGACATCGCCTTCGCGATCTCCACGAGCGGGAAGTCAGCGAACGTCATCGCTGGATTAGAAGCTGCCGAACGAGGAGGCCTACGGCGCATCGCACTAACCGGCCGGGATGGTGGATTCCTTGGTCGAGCCGCTGAACTTCAGATCAACGTACCCCACGACTCCGTGCCGCGGGTACAAGAAGTGCACCGAACCTTGCTACACGTAATTTGCGAACTTGTTGAGAGAGAGTTGGCCGGTTGACGGCACAGAGTTTGATGGCAGTTCACACAATACGTAAGGGTCTCGATCTTCCGATCGCCGGTGAACCTAGACAAGAGATTGAAGCCGCCGTTGTGTCACGGCGCGTCGGTGTTGTTGGGGCGGACTACATCGGCTTACGGCCAACAATGCATGTTAGCGTCGGTGATGACGTACGTCGAGGCCAGCTCCTAATGGAAGACAAGAAAATCCAAGGAGTACGTTATACCGCACCCGCCGAAGGACGGATTCTTGCGATTAACCGAGGTGATCGACGGGCTCTGCAGTCGGTCATTATTGAACTCTCCCGCGCGGAGCTCGAAGGCCGCCCAGACAGTCCACGATTCAGCTCGTTTTCGGGTCGGCATCCGAGCAGTTTGACGGGGGATGAGGTCAGAGAGCTACTTCTGGAGTCGGGGATGTGGACGGCTATCCGCGGTCGGCCGTTCAGCCGGGTCGCAAACCCAGTTGGACGCCCACATTCGGTTTTCGTAACCGCGATCGACTCCAATCCGTTGGCGGCTTCAGTCGAGACTGTGATGACGGGAGCACAGGGTGCATTTGAGACCGGTCTCGTTGCGTTGTCGAAGTTGACCGATGGTCCCGTTTTTGTGTGCTCAGCTAAAGGAACATCTCTGTCACTCCCGAAAATCGATCAGGTTCGTCATGAGGAATTTGCCGGACCGCATCCATCTGGAACCGTGGGCCTGCACATCCATCGGCTCGACCCGGTCGACCGTCAGAAAATGGTGTGGCACATCGGCTATCAGGACGTGATCGCCATCGGGCGTCTGTTCGAACGGGGTGAATTCTCGCCGGAGCGCGTGGTCGCGCTGGGTGGAACTTCCGTACGGAATCCAAGATTACTCAGGACGAGGCTGGGTGTGTCACTCGACGATCTGATGCGCGATGAACTCGAGGATGGAGAACATCGTGTAATTTCCGGTTCAGTGTTTTCCGGACGTGCCGCGGCCGGTGAGGTCTTCGGATATCTGGGTCGCTATCACGTCCAAGTGTCAGTGCTGACAGAGGGACGGGACCGAGAATTCCTGGGGTGGTTGCGCCCTGGCCTGCATAAGTACTCCACGATCAACACCTTTGTGTCGAGGTTGTTACCAAGACGACGATTCGTATTCACGACAGCGACGCACGGTTCGCCTCGCGCGATTATTCCTATCGGCATGTATGAGCGGGTTATGCCGATGGACCTGATGCCGACGTTTCTCGCCAGAGCACTCGTTATGGGAGATGCGGAAAAGGCGGAAGAACTTGGATGCGTTGAACTTGACGAGGAAGACCTTGCACTCTGCAGCTTTGTGTGTCCAGGGAAGACTGACTTTGGTACAAAGCTGCGTGAAGTGTTGACGGAAATTGAAACAGAGGGCTGACGCTTCGTTTTCCAGCGTGCCACAACCAATGCGGTTTTTACGAGCACTTCTCGACAAGCAAGCAAGACTCTTTGAAAAGGGTGGCAAACTCGAGAAGTTATATCCCCTGTACGAAGCGAACGACAGTTTCTTGTTCACGCCCGGTCACGTGACGGCCGGTGCCTCCCACGTACGCGATGGCTTGGATGTCAAGCGACTGATGATGACGGTCGTTGTCGCGCTAGCTGGGTGCGTTTACATGGCGATTTACAACACGGGCTACCAGGCGAACCTTGCTATCCGTGCCGGCGCGCCCGTGCTCGACACTTGGCAGTCGGCTGCTGTTGTGGCACTTGGTATGAGTTTCGACCCGGACCAGTGGCTCGCGTGTGTCATCCATGGAGCGCTCTATTACTTGCCGGTGCTGGGAGTAACGTTTGCCGTTGGTGGAGCTTGGGAGGCGCTATTTGCGATCGTGCGGAAACACGAAATTAACGAAGGCTTTCTGGTAACGGGCATGCTGTTTCCGCTGATCCTGCCGCCAACGATTCCACTGTGGCAGGTAGCACTCGGGATTAGTTTTGGCGTTGTAATCGGAAAAGAGATTTTTGGCGGCACGGGAATGAACGTGCTCAACCCTGCCTTGACGGCTCGAGCCTTTGTCTTTTTTGCCTACCCGGCCAATATGTCAGGTGACACTGCTTGGATTACTGCCGCAACTAATACTGATGGTGTGAGCGGAGCTACGTGGCTTGCCCTTACCGCGCTCGATGGCGACCAGGCTCTCGCTGGCCTTGACTGGGGAGAAGCCTTCATGGGATTCGTCCCGGGTTCGATGGGCGAGACATCGGCCTTGGCCTGTCTCTTGGGAGCAGCTGTGCTCATCATTACGCAGATCGGCTCTTGGCGGATCATGCTGAGCGTGGCACTTGGGACCTTCGTGACCGCTTGGTTTTTGAATGTGGTCGGTTCAAACACGAATCCAGCCTTTGCCATTTCCCCAGCTTGGCATTTTGTTTTGGGTGGATGGGCCTTTGGCACGGTCTTCATGGCAACCGACCCGGTATCTGCGCCAGCATCCGACCTAGGGCGTTACCTGTATGGCTTTCTGATTGGTGCACTCGTGGTTCTGATTCGTGTCGTAAACCCAGCGTATCCAGAAGGTATGATGCTCTCGATTCTCTTCATGAACCTATTCGCGCCTGTGCTGGATTATTTTGTGGTCCGTTCAAACGTGAAACGACGGAAGGCACGGTATGCAGGGTAGCGTTGTCTACAACTTAGTTTTTGCAGCCGCCGTTTGTGTGGTTTGCGCAGTGTTTGTGTCGTCTTCGGCCGTCGCGCTCCGGGAGCGACAAGAATACAATGCCGCAATTGACAAGCAACGGAATGTGCTGGCTGTTTCCGGCATGGTTGGTGACGATGAGGAGTTGGCACCTGAAGAGGTCGAAACAAGATTCGCCGGCATTGAACAGATCGTAATTGACCTGGAAACTGGTGAGGAAGTCTCCGAAATTGAACCATCCACCTTCGATCAACGACGAGCCTCAAGAGACCCTGCGACTAGCACCGCCGCACCGCCGAATGCGGCGCAAGTTATACGATTGCCCGATCAAGCACTGGTGTACAAGGTGCGTGACGCGCAGGGTCGGCCGAGTCTGCATGTTCTCCCGGTCGAGGGGCTGGGTCTCTGGGGAACGTTATACGGGTTCATTGCGCTCGACGGGGCGCTTGAAACTGTGCAAGCCCTGACGTTTTACGAACACATTGAAACGCCGGGCCTAGGCGGCGAGGTTGACAATCCTCGCTGGAAGGCGCTCTGGCGGGGACGCCGCCCATTTGACGACGACTTCAAGCCAAACCTTACCGTCATCAAGGGTCGGGCAGGCCCACCAAGTGAAGACCCTCATCGTGTGGACGGTTTATCGGGCGCGACGATGACTAGCCGCGGAGTAACGAATCTGCTCCAGTTTTGGCTTGGGGACGACGGATTTGGACCGTATCTGAATCGGCTTCGACAGGAAAGGACGGATGGTTGATGCCTGTGAATACCAAGAAGGTACTCACGGACCCTCTGTTTAACAATAACCCGATCGCCTTGCAGGTACTCGGGATTTGTTCGGCCTTGGCGGTGACGACCCAGATGGATACCGCTGCTGTGATGAGCATTGCGGTCATCGCGGTAATGGCGTTCTCCAGCCTGTTCGTCAGCATGCTACGGAATCAGATTCCGACGAGCATTCGGATCATTGTCCAGTTAACAATCATTGCCTCGCTGGTCATCATGACTGACCAAATATTGAAGGCATATGTTTTCGAGATTTCGAAGCAATTGACTGTCTTTGTTGGCTTGATAATTACGAACTGCATCATTATGGGACGGGCTGAAGCCTACGCGATGCAGAACCCGCCGGCCCCTAGCTTTATCGATGGTATTGGGAACGGTCTGGGCTACGGGTTGATTCTCATGGCCACCGCATTTGTCCGCGAACTTTTTGGCGCTGGGTCGTTATTCAACGTGCAAGTACTACCGGTTGTGGCTGAAGGAGGTTGGTATACCCCGAACGGCCTAATGACGCTCTCGCCGAGCGCTTTCTTTATCATCGGCGGGCTTATCTGGGCGCTGCGTGCATGGAAGCCTGAACAAAACGAGGCGGAGTGAGATGCTGGAAACCTATTTGAGTTTGGCGGTTAAAGCAATCTTCGTCGAGAACATGGCTCTAGCGTTTTTCTTGGGCATGTGTTCGTTCATTGCTGTGTCGCGGAAAGTGGACACCGCGATTGGTCTTGGCGTTGCGGTTATCTTCGTGCTGAGTGTCACGGTGCCGATGAATAATCTGATCTATCGGCATCTGTTGAGCGACGGTGCTCTGGGTTGGATCACGCCGGCGTTCGGAGATTATGATCTGTCGTTCCTCGGTTTCCTAACCTACATCGGGACCATTGCTGCAATGGTCCAGATTGTGGAGATGACACTTGATCGCTTTGTGCCGAAATTACACGCTGCGCTTGGGGTTTTTCTCCCTCTGATTGCAGTGAACTGCGCGATTCTTGGTGCGTCATTGTTTATGGTGCAACGTAACTATGGGCTAGCAGAGAGTGCGGTGTATGGATTTGGCTCAGGTGTTGGTTGGGCCCTTGCGATCATCGCACTGGCTGGCATCCGTGAGCGCCTGCGCTATAGCAATGTACCAGCTGGACTGCGCGGGTTGGGGATTACGTTCATTCTGACGGGACTCATGGCGATCGGCTTCATGACGTTTGGTGGCGTGCAGTTATAGGCGAGGAAAAGGATTAAGGACGATGGTCGAGGTTGGCTTGGGCGTGCTCATGTTCACGTTGGTCATTGTGTCTCTGGTTGTGGTGTTGATGTTGGCACGCCGGCAACTAGTGGCAGCCGGGGAGGTAACCATTGTCATTAATGATGACCCAGTGAAGGCGCTTCGGACTACCGCCGGAAGAACGCTGCTCGACACGCTGTCAGCGAGCAAGCTCTTCGTTCCCTCTGCGTGCGGCGGGAAAGGCAGTTGTGGCGTTTGCACGGTGAAGGTTATCGACGGTGGTGGTGCAATACTTCCGACTGAGCGGAGCCACATTTCACGTGGCGAGGCGCGTGTCGGCACGCGCTTGTCGTGCCAGGTGAAGGTCAAGCAGGACATGAAGATCGAAGTGCCTGCTGAGATATTCGATGTTCGGCGCTGGCACTGCAAGGTTCGTTCAAACGACAACGTCGCGACCTTCATAAAGGAGTTAGTGTTGGAGTTACCGGCCGGGGAAGAGGTGCCGTTTCGGGCCGGTGGTTATATCCAGATCGACTGCCCGCAGGGTACCGTTCACTACAAGGATTTTAATGTCAGTGAAGAGTATCGACCTGATTGGGATCGCTTCGACATCTGGCGTTACACGTCGACTGTGGATGAACTCACGGTGCGAGCTTATTCAATGGCGAATTACCCTGAGGAGAAGGGCATTATTATGCTTAATGTCAGGGTTGCCACACCGCCACCACGTGGACCCGAGGGCATTCCACCGGGGAAAATGAGTTCCTACCTGTTCAGCCTAAAACCTGGAGATGAAGTTGTTATCTCTGGCCCGTTTGGTGAGTTTTTTGCCAAAGACACTCAGGCGGAGATGGTTTTCGTTGGTGGTGGCGCTGGGATGGCGCCGATGCGGGCCCACCTCTTTGATCAGTGCTATCGGTTGCACACGACGCGTAAGGTATCTTTCTGGTACGGTGCGCGTAGCTTGCGTGAGGCGTTCTACATTGACCATTTTGACACGCTCGAACGCGAGTTTGACAGCTTTGGGTGGCACTTGGCTTTATCGGAGCCACTCCCGGAGGATCAGTGGACTGGTAAGACTGGGTTCATTCATCAGGTGCTCTACGACAACTATTTGAAAGACCATCCAGCGCCAGAGGACATTGAGTACTATTTGTGCGGTCCACCACTAATGTTGAAGGCCTGCATGAACATGCTTGATGGACTCGGCGTTGAACCTGACAATATTCTATTTGACGAATTCTAGGACTGCATAACGGCGTCAGCTTACGGCTCGCCTATGTCTTTTCCTTTTTATTTCCGGACACTCGTGCTGTTTATCGTCCTTGCGGTCGGGGCGGCATGCGCTACCCCTCCGACCGGTCCATCGATGTATGAACTCCGTGGTCCGGCGATGGGGACATCGTTTGTAGTCAAGATTGTCAGCAACGAAAAAAAATCTGAATCACAGGTGGCACTTCAAGAACTTGTTCAGGCTGAATTAGCGCTCGTTGATGGTCTGATGTCTCATTACCGTCCAGACTCTGAGCTGTCTCGGTTCAACCGCCACGCACAGACAACTCCGTTCGTTGTGTCTGACGAGACGTTTACAGTGCTGACCGAGGCGGCTCGGATCAGTGACTGGACTAAAGGGGCGTTTGACATCACAGTAGGTCCACTGGTTGAGGCTTGGGGGTTTGGCGTGGCACCAGGGGATGAGCCGCCCTCCGATGCTCTGATTGAGGAATTGAGGGAGAGGTTAGGATTTGCGAAGCTACGGCTGGACCCTGAAGCTCGCACTGTGCAGAAGAACGCGCCCAGGTTAGAAGGCGACCTGTCTGCCATAGCGAAGGGTTATGCGGTAGACCGCGTTGCCGAAGCCTTAGAATCTGCTGGCTTCTCCCGATACATGGTCGAGGTTGGTGGCGAGGTACGGACCGCTGGTTATAACCAGGCCGGGGCACCCTGGCAGATCGCTATTGAGCGACCTGATGCCGGTGTGAGACTACTGCAGACTACTGTTCCGCTTACCAATGCATCTATGGCTACATCCGGAGACTATCGAAACTTTTATGAGTGGAAAGGTGAACGGTTCTCTCACACAATTGATCCCCGCACGGGGCGGCCCGTGAGCCATGCATTAGCATCGGTCACGGTTGTGAGCCGAATGTGTATGACCGCCGACGCACTCGCGACAGCACTGTTAGTTTTAGGGCCAGAGGACGGTTACCGATTTGCGGTCGCAAATGATGTAGCGTCGCTCATGGTGGTGAGGCAGCTCGACGGTAGTGGTTTCGAATATCGCTCTACGCCAGCTTTCGAGCGCATACTAAGCGGTGGGAGTGTAGAATAGCGCTGATGGTCATCTTCCTTCTGACGACTCTCGTCATAGGTGCGGCCATGCTTGTAATGGCCGTTGGTGTTTTACTCAGCAACCGCTGTCTGCGCGGTTCGTGCGGTGGACCAGAACTCCTGAGTGCAGATGGAGAGTCGTTGCTTTGTGAGACCTGCCCGAACCGCGACAAACTTTCCTCAACTGAGCTGTCGACTTAGCTCTTCGGTGGTTGAATCATGCTGTTAGGCTACCGAGTGCTCTAGCGAGCATCTCATCCTGCTCGGGCAGAACAGTCCGAAGATCTAGTACAACTTTGCCTTGCTCAATCCGTCCAATGACGGGCGGCGTGAGGCGCCTTAACGTGGCCGCGAGATCTTTTGGCTGAATTGTTGATGACGTCATTGCCAGTAAACGGGTCGAAAACTCGCTGCCCGGAGCGCTCCCGCCGCCAATCGTGGAGACGCCATCAATAATCTGTACTTCGATGGTTGGTGTGGCAATAGCGGTGGCCGCAACTCGTGCCCGTCGTTCAATCTCATCCTTCTGCGCCTTGATCATGCGAATTACCGGAACCGTATCTGGTGCCCGTCCGAAGGCATACTCTCGTAGCGTAGCGTCCATGGCGGCATAGGTCAGCTTGTCGGCACGCACCGCTCGCATAAGCGGATGAGTGCGAACCCTTTGAAGCAGCTGATCGCGACCAACGATGACGCCCGCTTGGGGACCACCGAGCAGCTTGTCCCCACTGAAACAGATGACGTCAACTCCTGCCTCGACACTCGCCCGTACTGTTGGTTCTGCCGGCAATTCGTCGTGACTCACTAGATAACCGCTTCCGAGATCTTCGACCACTGGCACGCCGAAGCGTTGGCCAACTCCGACAAGCGACTCAAGCGACGGGCGCTCTGCGAAGCCTTCGATCCGGAAGTTTGAAGGATGCACCCGCAGCAAGAGACCTGTGCGGTCATTAATCGCTGCTGCATAATCGTCCGCGCGGGTGCGATTCGTAGTCCCAATTTCCCGCAGCTGGGCGCCGGACTGTGCGAGTACGTCAGGAACGCGAAATCCACCACCGATCTCCACTAACTCACCACGCGACACGATGACCTCACGACCTGAGGCCAGCGCGCTTAGTAATAGTAGCGTCGCTGCAGCGTTATTGTTAACGACTACGACAGCCTCAGCACCAGTGAGCTCGCGAAGCCAGTATTCTACGTGCGCATCCCGTTGACCGCGGCCACCGCTTTCGAAGTCATACTCTAAATTCGTAAAGTGTGGCGCAATGGTGGCGATCGCCCTAACCGCTGAGTCCGCAAGTGGTGCTCGACCGAGATTCGTATGAATAATTACACCGGTGGCGTTGATGACCGGTTGCAGTGATGACCTAAAACTACGAGTCAGGTGCATCTCTGCCTCGGATTCAAGGTGCTCCGCAGCTTCTAATACCTCAACCCCAACTCTGTTGGATGAGCCTGGATCTTCGAGTTCAGTGCGTAGTTTCTCAGCAGCTGCTCTCAGCGCTTTGACCGTGGCGGTTCGGCCGTAAGTTTGCAGCAGTACCTGCACGCCGCTACGCTGAAGTAGTTTTTCGATCGATGGAATTATCCGTGACTTCGACATTGACTGGCGCTGATCGGATTCAGATCCCTTGTTGGTCCCCAGGATTCAGGATACCATTACCTGCACATCGGTCGGCTACTGATGACATGAGCAAGACCGCTAAGTCGAACCACACCCCGGACGATGCTTCTGATGCCACGCTGCAGCACGGACCAGTAGAGAGTTTCTGGCCCTACGTGGAACCGGCGTCACAACCCTCGGCCGAGGAGCTCGCGGAACTCGATCCCGATTTACGGGCGGCACTGTTTGGGGATGACTTTCGTCCCTTCTCAATTACTGTTGTCTTCCCGAAACTGAAGGACCTCAAGGCTTACGAAACGGCTGTTAGGCTTGCACGGCAGGCTTCGGAGTACCGTGAGGTGGGGAGTGGGCCCACCCTGCGGCACCGAGCACGGTATTTTCCAGCAGAAGCGTTAGCGCTACACGACCTGTTTGGCATCGTAGGCGAAGATGATTCTTGCGAAATACTGATTGATGACCGACCAGTCCCCTACGGACGTGAATTGTGGCTACCATTGGTCTGGTTTCTCATTCAGCGCTGAGAAACGTCACTTTGAGGCCACTCCGCTGTTGGAAGTGAACGGTAGCGAACGAGTTGTCCAAGCGGCCTTCACTTTCGGCTCGCGACGCTTCTGGGCCGAATACGAGCGGTGTTTTTTACGTTGTTGTCCCCTGCGGCCAGCGGTTAAGCTGGCCACAGCGGCAAGGGTGAAATTCAACTGGCGGCGGTCACATTTCCAGCCTGTGGTCCTTTGGGACCGTCGACGATCTCAAATTCGACTGATTGACCTTCTTCGAGGGTCTTGAAGCCATTTCCTTCGATTGCTGAGAAGTGAACGAACACATCACTCCCGGATTCCTGCTCGATAAAACCGTAACCCTTGCTGTTGTTGAACCACTTAACCTTGCCTGTGATGCGCATCGTGCCTATCCTGTCTTACGCCTGAGACGATCGCCGTTCTACCTTGCCTATCTATTACAGCAAACTCAGTTAGCACGAACGCCCAGGGCAAAAAAAAAGACCGCGAGTGCGGCCTCGTGAAACGGCGCCGCCCGAACCGACGCCACGGAAATGCCATTCACGGGTCCATTTTTTGTCAAGACAACCAAGAAAGGGTTCTTCGATGCGGGCACTGCTGAGTGTGTCGGACAAAACCGGTGTTGTGACATTGGCCCGTGGCCTTCTTGCTCTGGGGTTCGAACTCGTTTCGACAGGTGGTACTGGCCAAGCGCTGCGCGATGCGGACCTATCCTTCACATCTGTTGGGACCGTAACTGGGTTACCCGAGATGATGGACGGACGTGTGAAGACGTTACATCCCGCTGTGCATGCTGGAATCCTCGCACGTCGCGATCGGGAGGATGACCTGGAGGTGTTAAGGCGGCACGCCATCGAAACGATTGATGTTGTGGTTGTGAATTTGTATCCCTTTGCTAATGCTGCCAAGAGTGCGGATACCCCGTTTGACCGTCTCATCGAAGAAATCGACATTGGTGGGCCGACGTTGGTGCGGGCTGCTGCGAAGAACTTCCGTGATGTGTTGATACTAATTGATCCAAACGATTACGATTCGGCAATTCGTGAACTTAGTCAACCGGGAGGGCCAAGTTTGGATTTTAGATTCGGTCTTGCACAGAAGGCATTCCGCCACACGGCGGAATACGATCGAACAATTTCTGACACGTTGGAGTGTGTTCGTGTTTCTCAATCGGGCTTTGAGCGTGAGACATCGATGCCAGAATTAACGGTGCCGTCGTCTCTGACGGTATCGCTCTCTAAGCTCAAGGCGCTACGGTATGGAGAGAATCCACATCAAGAGGCTGCTTGGTACAGCGAGCAGGACGGGGTGGGTCTCAGTGGTGCACAGGCGCTACAAGGGAAGGAGTTGTCCTTTACGAACCTCCTTGACCTCGATGCCGCCGCACGGCTTTTGCTCGAGTTCGAGGAACCTGCGGCAGCTGTTCTGAAGCACACCACGCCGTGTGGCGTTGCCACGGCTGCCTCGATTGTTGAGGCATACATTAAGGCACGCGAGACCGACCCGCTTTCGGCGTTTGGTGGGATTGTCGGTTTGAACAGGCCGATAGACGTCGCAACTGCTACGGCCATCACCTCGACGTTTATTGAAGGTGTTGTGGCACCTGGTGTAGACAATGAAGCGGTCAGGATTCTATCTAAAAAACAAGCGATGCGTGTCCTTGCGGTTGACCTTTCATCCGTTCGGGAGGGCCGTGTTGGACGAAGGGATGTCAGGTCGATTCTTGGTGGTTGGCTCTTGCAATGTCGAGATGTCGTTGATGAAGCGGCTCAACCGTGGAACGATGGGATTTCCAATCCCTTACTCCGCGTTGTTACTAAGCGGGTCCCTTCCGATGACGAGTGGCGTGCGCTGCGATTTGCTTGGAGGGTTTGCGCCCACGCAAAGTCGAACGCCGTCGTTTTTGCACGTGGTGACCGGACTGTTTCACTCGGTGCGGGTCAGATGAGTCGGGTCGATGCGGTAAACATCGCGGTTCTTAAGGCTGGTGAGAAGCTCAGAGGCACAGTCGTCGCGTCGGATGGTTTCTTTCCATTCAGGGATGGTCTTGATGCAATCGCTAAGGCTGGTGCCACGGCAGTGGTGCAACCCGGCGGATCAAAGCGGGATGCTGAAGTCGTTACGGCTGCGGACGAACACGACATCGCGATGGTGATGACCGGCCGGCGTCATTTCTGGCACTGAATCCGAAATTCGTCAACATTGGTTGCTAGTAATGGTTGGAATGGTTTGACCGAGATGTCAGAAATTATTGATTTGTGCATGCCTCAAGAAGTTCTTCAGCCGACACGATTGCTGGACCGAACCTAGCCACGGCGAGACCGGCGGCCTGGTTGGCCAGTTGTGCAGCCTCGGTCAGCGTTGCACCAGCTGCAAGTCCGAGCGCCAGTGTGGCGATTACCGTATCACCTGCACCGGTGACGTCAGAAACTTCGCGTGCTACGGCCGGCAAAGATTTTTCTCGCGGCTCCGAGGCACTACCAGAGCCGTCCAACAGCCACAGTCCATGTTCGCCGCGTGTTATGAGTACGCTCTCACATCCCAATCTTGACCGAAGGCTACGTGCCGCCTGTTGTGCCTCCGCGTCGGTATGAATGACAGAGTTAGTCGCAGTCGAAGCCTCGTGATGATTCGGTGTCAATAGTGTGCATCCGGCGTAGAAGTCGAGGTGGGGTATCTTCGGGTCGACCAGGATGGGAATCTCTCGTGCCCGGCTCGCTGACAGTGCCTGTGTCATGAGTTCCGAGGTTATGACGCCCTTTAGGTAATCAGACACAACTATGATGTCGGCCTTCTTGGCAGCTTCGGACTGATGGGCGAGCAGCTCCTGAGCGTATTTGGGTGCCAGTTCGCTCTCGGTTTCGAAATCAATTCGCGCAACCTGCTTATTTCGACTGGCTACGATACGCAGCTTCCGTGTGGTTGGACGATCGGAAGCTACGATGATACCTGTGGCATCGATGGAAGCGGAACGGAGCTCGGACAATAGCTGCTGACCAGGTTCGTCTGCGCCAATGGCGCCAACGAGCGATACACGACCACCTAGTGACCTGACATTGTTTGCAACGTTGGCCGCCCCACCGATCCGGTACTCCTCATGGTCAAAGGCCATCACCGGAATCGGTGCCTCGGGAGAGATTCGCTCAACTTGACCAATTAGGAAATGGTCAATCATTACATCGCCCACGACGAGGACGGTCAGTGGCTCAAACCGCTCGACAATAGCACGTGCGCGGGTAGGCGATAGATCGGTCACGCAGATTCTGTAGTTGGCTGATCGCTAGTGGTGGGCTCCGCTTCCGCGGCAAACGGCAGAGTGACCAACACGAGCCACAGCATCAGGAATTCAGAGTCGCCAAAGTTGTATTCGAACATGCCAGCGGCGAGCATGCTACCAACGGCTGCCAGGCCCCCGGCTGGTAGGAACCGGTAAGCGCTGGTTCGCAGCAGGTGGACCAAGCCTCGTGTTACCGCCACAATCAGTGCGATCCACACAAAAAGCGCAGGGAGGCCTCGCTCGGCTGCGATTTGAATCGGTACGTTGTGTAAGTGAGGATTTGATTCCTGCACGGCTGCTGGGTCTCGGTAGTCGGCATAGACACCTTCCACCATATCTGGACCTACACCCATCAGTGGGTAGTCGCGTACTAGGCGAACGCCAGTTCGCATCATTGCAATCCGATCTCGCACGGTCTCATTCTGTGGATCGAAGGTCGAATATAGGCGGGCGGTTATCTGTTCTGGGGCCACGGCTGTGAAAAGGCCGGCGACGATCGGCGCCAGTAACAGTAACCGGAGGTCTTTAAGTACGAACAACAAGCCTATTCCAACACAGGTGCCTACCATGGCGCTTCGCGTGAAAGTGAGAGCAAGTGCGACGAGTAAGGCCGGCATGACTAAGGCTGGCCAAGTTCGGTCACGTCCATGGAAGAGTAGTCGTGCTGCCGCCATCCCCGACACTAACATCAACAAGCCCGAGTAGGTCATGTAGTGGGTCAATGATCCCTGTGGTCGGCGTCCAAGGTTGTCATATTCAAAAATGCCATATTGTGCGATCCCGATAATCGCGCTGGCTGCGCCTACCGAAATGATCACGGTTGCGATCGTGAGCGCTCTCTGGCCTCGTGCGAGACGATAAACACCAGGAACGATTAAGAACAGCAGTAGTTGCTTAGAGTCGATAACGCTGGTGATCGGTAATAGCGATGTCACGGAAGACACCAACGTCAGGGCGGCGTAGGCCAAGAGCATCCAAAACCACGGTGGTGCTGTGACCCGCTCCTGTTTCTTGATCAGCAATGCTAGCCACAGCACACCGGTAATGGTTAATAGAATATTGGCAAGGGCAATCGATATCTGCAGTGCTGCGACAAAGGTGGCGAGCGCAATAAATGCTGCACGCTCAAGGCGGGGAAATGTCGTTTCTGGGTTGAGGGACATAACGTCAATTCAGCGGGGTGTCCGTGGTCCCTGCGAAGTTAACGGAGGTCGCGTTATCCAGCACAGCTGTTTATCCGTCATTCTTCAATGGTCGCCTCATCAACGAGCATGATCGGGATATCATCCTTGACCGGGTAGACTCGACTGCATTGTAGGCATTTAAGGCCCGTGCCTTCTTTGACTGGCTCGACAGGTGTTTTACAACTCGGACAAGCAAGAATTTTGAGTAATTCAGGGTCGACCGCCACGATATATCTCCTAAAAAAGATGGCTTCCTTGACCGAACTATACCAGAAGCCTTCGGGTCACCTTGTGAATCACCGGTAAGCTTGCTGGCTTACTGGCCGTGTGGAACAATCGCACTGAATTATGGATATCCGCTTGATGGGTGGCGTGGCCATTGTCGTGTTCAGCGTGGCTGCTACTGGTGCGGCAGGTCAACTACCGGGTAATTCGTCGGGTCCGTTGCAGGAGTACGAAGACCGGGCTCAGTCCTACGAGCTTTTTATTCAGTCGCTTCGACTAGAAGATTCTGGCGACGTAGTTCGTGCAATTGACTTATTGAGTCGTGCTGCGGAATTGGATCCAGACGCGGCGGCCATTCCAGCAGCTCAGGCGGCTCTGTATGCTCAGATTGGGCAGACGACAGATGCCATTAGGGTAGCAGAACGTGCCCTTACCTTGGACGCTGAATACGGCGAGGCACACCGCGTGTTAGGACTTATTTTCGCCACACTCTCAGAAGAAATGCTCGAACAGCGTGATGGCCGAGGTTCGTCAGAGGCTGAAATATATCGAGGGCGGGCGCTGACACACTTGGAACAGGCAGTTGTTGCAGGGGAACTCGATGGGCGAATCACTTTCATTCTGGCGAGGCTGTATGTGGAGACCGGTGCCGTTGACAAGGCAATAGTAACGCTTGAGCCGTTCGTCCGTGATCGTCCAGGATTTGTTGACGGGTTACTGCTTCTTGTCCGCGCGTATGTTGAAAGTGGCCGCCTTGCCGAAGCTGTAGAGACCCTTGAAGAAGCCGTAGGAAGTCGTCCTCGTTCTGTTCGTATGCTGAACGCTCTAGCTGAGCTCTACGAGTCGGTCGGACGTTGGCGTGAGGCCGCAGATACCTACGAGCGTGTGGTGTCTAGGCGTCCGAGCAATTCCGACCTGAAACGACGTTGGGCTGTATCGTTGCTCAACGCCGGAGATCGAGAGAGTGCGCGCGACGTAATCAAGAAGGTCATTGAGGCGAGACCAACAGACGCATTGACGCTTTATCTGTTGTCTGAAGTCGAGCGCCAGTTGAAGAACTTCGATGCCGCAGAAGTTGCAGCGCAGCGTGTGATAGAGCTTGAGCCTAGTGGCACTCGCGGTATCTATGCGTTGGTCCAGGTGTATTTAGAGCAGGGACTGCAAGTGGAGTTGGTCGATGCTGTCGAATCTTTCGTGAAGCGTCTTCGAGAGAACGGGCAGGCACCACACGAGTTAACGATGCTTCTATTGGAGAGCGGCGTTGCGTATCAAGCGTCCGGAGATGACGGTGTGGCGGTTGCTGCGTTCGAACTGGCCCGTGACGTAGCACCAAGCAACCCCACGCCAGAAGTGTATCTCGGGCAAGCCTATCTAGATAGCCGACGGATCCACGATGCTGTTAAGAGTCTGTCGGTTGCACGAGAGCGTCATGTCGGCAATCTCCAACTCGACGGGATGTATGCCCACGCTTTAGTGTTATCTGGCCAAACCGACCAAGGCATAGTGGTAATGGAAACCGCTCTTTCGGACCATGCCGATGAACCCGTAGCACACATTGGCATGGCGAATCTGCTGGTTGAAACCGGGCGTGTACAAGATGCGGTGGGGACACTAAAAGATGCTGAACGGAGGTTCCCAGCGGACTCGTTGATTCCATTCCAGCTTGGAGTGATTTTCGAGCAACAAGCCCAATACACCGATGCTGAACATGCATTGCGAGCCGCGCTTGAACGGGACCCGTCCAATCACATGGCATCGAACTATCTTGGTTATATGTTGGCTGATCGGGGCGAACGCCTCCATGAATCGGTCCAGTTGATCCAACGAGCGCTTGAGTCTGCCCCTCATAACGGCGCTTACCTCGACAGTCTTGGATGGGCATACTTCAAGCTTGAGAAATGGGATTTGGCGGAAACCTATTTGCGCCAGGCCAGTGAACAATTGAGGCAGAATTCTGTTATTCAGGATCACTTCGGCGATTTGCTTTTCCAACGTGGTCGCTACACAGAAGCCATCGAAACGTGGGAGAGAGCAATTGTGGGCGATGCTGAATCGATTGACCTGCCGACCATCGAACGTAAAATTAGGGATGCTAGGGAACGCGTTGGGCGCTGACACCCGCGGGCGCTTGGATGCCCTTCATGGTTGTTCACGAGATTAGGATCCTGACTCGCCGACTGCGGGTGGTGGGAGTCGTCCTTCTAGCTTGTTGGACTGGGGCCTGTGCTTCGCATCGGCAAAACTTACCCTCGGGACCAGGGTCACCGTTTCCAGATTTTGAAGAAGCATTCACTGAAGTGATCACGCGGTATTGCACTTTGAATACTGTATCAGCCGAACTGAGGCTATCGGGACGGGTGGGCGACAGTCGACTACGTGGGCGGGTGCTGGCGGGCCTGGCCGAGCCCGGTGCCGTCCGTCTCGAGGGGCTGGCGCCGTTTGGCCAACCAGCGTTTATCTTCGTTGCGCAACCCGGGCGTGCGGCGTTGTTGATGCCGCGGGAATCCCGTGCTCTTGTTGGACCGTCTGCAATTGATATCGTTGGTGCGCTGACCGGTATTGCCTTGACACCAGATGACCTTCGTTACGTGCTTAGCGGTTGCCTGCCGGAAACGGTGCAGGCCCGCACCGGCGTGTCCTACGGACAAGATTGGTGGATGATTGAGACTTCTGACGGCAGCCTTGTATATCTGCGGCGAGTTGGGGATGTTCGACGAATTGTTGCGATACGTCGTTCTGGCTGGCTCAGCGAGTACAGCGAATTATCGGGTCGCGTGCCTGCTCAGGTTCGTCTGACCTCCTTGAACTCAGCGTTGGGCGCGGTGGACCTCACAGTGTTGTTGTCACAAGTCAGAATAAATACAACCTTGGACGCTGGAACTTTTGTGCTCGACATTCCCCCCGATGCTGTTCCGATGACTCTGAACGAACTTCGCGCTCGAGGACCACTTCGGGCGTCGGTCGAAGGGGCCGGCCGGTAGATTTATTCAAGCTGGGTTCTCCATGAGACGTCAACGGTTCGTAACTCGAGCCCACGCAAAACTCAACCTTGACCTGAGAGTCATAGGGCGTCGAGCCGACGGACTGCATGAGTTACGGACGGTCTATCAGTCAATCGAACTGGCAGATTGTCTGACAGTTACGGTTCGTCCTGGTCCCTTCGAACTTCGATGTAATGACCCGTCTGTGCCGATCGGCCGGGACAACCTTGTGTGGGAGGCCGCCGTCCGGGCCTTCCGCATAGTTGGCCGTGGTACGCCACGTGACCTCTCGGTCGTGATCGACAAACGGATTCCCCTCGAAGCGGGTTTGGGCGGTGGCAGTACTGATGCCGCCGCAATGCTTCGCGCACTGTCGGCTCTCTGGCCTGATGAGTTGAGTGTTTCGATTTGCCATCGCGTTGCGTCTAAGATTGGCGCCGATGTTCCTTTCTTTCTCCTCGGAGGGACGGCACTTGGGCTTGGAGCTGGAGACGAGTTGTTTCCCCTTATCGATCTTCCCAAGTATTGGGCGGTACTCTTAATTCCCGACTTCGGTGTTTCAACCGCGGCAGCCTACGGCTGGTTTGATGTAGCACTGCGTCGTATTCGACCGGTGGAATCACGAGAGCCGCTTGCTCCGCGGGCGGGCGACCTGTCGCGAGTGGCTAAGCTGGTCAACGATTTGGAGCCCGCCGTGCTTGCCAAATACCCTGAAATACGGCGCATGAAGACTGCACTGCGACGAGCGGGAGCTACACGTCCATCTATGTCGGGCAGTGGTTCCTGCGTGTTCGGACTGTTTTCACGTAGACGAGATGCCGCTGCCGCCGCAGCGGCCCTGCGACGCCGAGAATGGCGTGTCATTATGACGAGGACAGTGACTCGTGGAGACGTAACTTAACTGTGAGACTGCACTCTAGGACCAAGGTGTGAAGATGGTCGATTCCAGCTCGAGGGTTGGGGATTCAGATGCTAGAATGGCACAAAGCATTCTCTTGTGCTTGCTTGCAGGGGGCTGATCCATCGTATAGACTCGGGATTTGCGCCAGCGTTTTCTTGCCAGCCCTAGAGTGTAAGCCTTTGCCATTTTTGTTGGTGTGTGTCGTCTTTACGGCTCGGCGGCTTTGCCGCGGGTCGTTTGGGGCGGGGCCGGTTGACGCCTCAGCGACTGGTGACGAGGATTGGGGCGTCGCCAAGCGGTAAGGCGCGGGCCTTTGGAGCCCGTATTCGAAGGTTCGAATCCTTCCGCCCCAGCCAAATTGTGTTAGTAGAGGACCATGGGTAGCGGACAGCTTAAGTTGTTTTCGGGATCGGCGCATCCGGCGCTTGGCCAGGAGATTGCCGATGTTTTGGGGATTCCTATGGGCCAAGCTCGGCTTCGGCGGTTTCCTGACAGCGAGGTCTCTTTTCAAATCGACGAGAACATCCGTGGCACAGATGTATTCGTTGTTCAGCCGACTTGTAAATCAGTTGACCACCATCTAGTCGAATTATGCGTCATGATCGACGCTTTCCGCCGCTCGTCAGCCTCGCGGATCACGGCGGTCATGCCGTACTACGGCTATGCGCGTCAGGACAGGAAAGACAAGCCGCGCGTTCCTATTTCAGCCAAACTTGTTGCGAATCTGCTTAGTGCCGCTGGTACTAATCGCGTTCTAACAATGGACCTGCACAAGGCTCAAATTCAGGGCTTTTTTGATATTCCGGTCGACCACCTATTCGCAGCGCCGGTTTTCATTGAATACTTGTCGACTCTTGATGAGTCTGAGTTGACCTTAGTCTCGCCAGACGCTGGCGGTGCTGAGCGTGCTAGGGCCTATGCCAAGAGGCTCGGCGCTGATTTGGCAATTGTTGATAAACGGCGATCGGACGACGGAACGGCTGAGGTAATGAATGTTGTTGGCCAGGTTGGGGGCCGCGTATGCATCATTCAGGATGATATCGTCGATACAGCAGGAACACTTTGCAATGCGGCTCACGCGCTCGCTGACGCTGGAGCTAGAAGAGTTCTGGCATGTGCAGTGCACGGCGTTCTTTCCGGACCTGCATTGGAGAGGATTGAGCAATCACCGCTGGAGGAGTTGATTGTAACCAACACCATTCCGTTGGGTGAAGCTCATACCAAATCCGACAGGCTTCGCGTTCTTTCGGTGGCACAATTATTGGGCAAAGCGATACAAAGTATTCACGAAGAGACATCTGTGTCATCATTGTTTGTTTGAGCGGTGTGTAAATCGACGGACTTTACGCCCTGACGAAGGCACGTACTTATGGAAGCAGCTTTGGAAGCGGTTACGCGGCAGACATTTGGCAAGAACGAAACACGCCGGCTTCGTCGAGACGGACGAATTCCTGCGATTGTTTACGGTGGCGCCGCGAAGAAGAAGAATGGGAATGGAACGCCGATTTCATTCGACCCTAAAGTTTTGATGCGGATTATTAACTCAGAATCCGGTATCAACACCATCATCGGCCTAACGGTTGATGGTGGAAAGTCGACGCAGGTGCTGGTAAAGGACTACCAGCTCGATCCGATAGGGAATCACCTCTTACACGTTGATTTTTATCGAGTCGCTATGGACCGAGTCATTAGGGTATCGGTGCCTGTGACTCTCAAGGGCGAGGCAGTTGGTGTGAAGCAAGAAGGTGGACTCTTGGATTTCGTGAATCGAGAGGTTGAGGTTGAGTGCCTACCGGCTGATATTCCAGAGCATTTAGAAGTTGACGTGAGCGAATTGATGATTGGCCAAGGTGTCCGGCTCCGTGAAGTGATCGAAGGAGTCAAATGGACGCCGGTCAGCTCTCCAGACGCTCTACTCGTTCATGTGGTGGCACCGAAGGCCGAAGTTGAAGAGGAGCCTGAGGTGGTGGCTGAAGGCGAGGCAGGAGCTGAGGGCGAAGCCGCCGAGCCTGAGGTAATCAAGAAGGGCAAGGCTGAGCAGGAGGAAAGTGGCGAGGAATCCTCCTCGTAATCTTGCTACTCCGACCTTGACTGAGCGTGCGACTGATTGTTGGGCTGGGCAATCCTGGCCGTAAGTATCAAGGTACGCGCCATAACGTCGGCTTCGATGTGGTGGGTGAAGTAGCGACCCGACATTCGCTTGAGTTTGAGTCAGCGCCAACCGAGGCCGTTATAGCAAGAACTCGGGGTGTTGACCCTGGAATGCTAGTGGTTAAGCCCCTAACATTTATGAACCGAAGTGGGTTAGCAGTTGCCGCCTTGGTTCGTTACTATCGGATTACACTTGACGATGTGCTTATCGTGGCAGAGGATGTGGAGTTGCCCCTTGGGCGGTTGCGGGCTCGAGCAAGTGGTGGAGATGGGGGGCACAACGGGCTTGCGTCGATAATCGACGTGCTTGGAACGGAGAGGGTCTCTCGTCTTCGTGTTGGTGTGGGACGCGGGGATGTGCGGCGTGATCTCGCAGCTCATGTACTGTCGAGATTCGAAACTTCTGAGGAATTGGCTATTCGCGACTCAATCGCGAGAGCCGCTGACGCCGTCGATGCGTTCGTTGGTAATGGAATCGGATACGTTATGAATCGTTTCAATGGTCCGGAACCTGAATCGTCGGTTGCGGATAAGGAGAACAGTGAACACTCTTAGCAGTCAGGTGCGCACGTAGCGCACTCGAAGCGCTTAGGATGATCGACGCGCGAGTCCCTAAGACTCCTTGCCACCTGTGGTGTGGCCGTCAAGTCCAGAAGGAGCTCTATGTCAACACTCAGGCAGTACGAACTAGTCTACATCGTGTCGCCAAACGCGACTGATGAAGTCGTAGCGGAGTTGCATACGCAGGTCGAAGCGATTGTGGGAAACTTCGACGGACGTATTGAGAAGACTGAAAACTGGGGCAAGCGGAGGTTGGCTTATGAGGTCAATCGCTGCAAAGAAGGGACGTATGTGCTTGAGCTTCTGTTGGGTTCAGGCGAAATGGTGACCGAGTTAGAGCGGCGACTTCGAGTGGCAGAAGACGTACTCCGCCATCTGGTGGTACGAGTGGACGAAGAGCTTCACGTTGCTGAGCGCACAGCAACCAGACGAGCCGAAACGCGTAAGCGCCGTCGGGCTGCGCGTGGATTACCGCCGGAGGCTCCAACTGCGCGAGCTCCCGTAGAGGCAGCGGCTAAACCCGTAGAGGCAGCGGCTAAACCCGTAGAGGCAGCGGCTAAACCCGTAGAGGCAGCGGCTAAACCCATAGAGGCAGCGGCTAAAGAAGAGGGATAAGGGGAGTTTATGGTTGGAAAACGAGGTGGTGGTCGCAGGGACAGCAAGAAGAAGGATGACCGCGGCGGCCGAAAAAGCGGTCTGTTTCGCCGTAGAAAAGTGTGTCGGTTTTGTGTCGAAAAGGTCGATTACATCGACTATAAGGATGCGCGGATGCTGATGCCGTTCATTCCTGAGCGTGGCAAGATCCAGCCGCGTCGCCTTTCAGGAACATGCGCGACGCACCAACGAAAATTGCAGACGGCAATTAAACGTGCTCGTCAGCTGGCGCTCATACCCTACGTGTCAGATTAGGGTCTGCAGGCTGGTCGGCTACTGAGGGTACTGGGCCGTCGGAGTGAATGCATGGATATCATTCTTCGGGAACACATCGATAACCTTGGGCGGCGTGGTGATGTTGTCAAGGTCGCAAGGGGCTACGCTCGGAATTACCTCCTACCGCGGAAGCTAGCTTTGCCGGTAACGGAAAATAACCGTCGACAGATTGAACACGAGCGTAAACTCGCTGAGGTCCGTGAAGCGGCCGATAAACAAACGGCAGAGGCTTTCGCAGCGAGGTTGGGTTCAGCCGAGTGCGTTATCGCGCGGCGTGTGGGTGAGCAGGACACCTTATACGGTTCGGTTACCGCAGCTGATATTGCGGAGAGTCTGGCTGCCCAACAGATTGAAGTGGACAAGCGCAAGATTCAGTTGGGTGAGCCTATTAGGGAGCTCGGTGAGTTTTCCATTCCGGTGAAGGTACACCGCGAAGTAACGGCGCAGGTCGCACTCAAGGTCATTAAAGAAGTCGTAGACGAGTAAGGAGTTAGGGAAACGTCTTCTCTCCCTCGCTGTCTTTGGTAAACTGCGTGGCTCACGGCGCTTGGCCTATACGGCTTCGTGCTAAAAGGTTCAGTGTGACCCTCATAACGGTATCTGGTGGGGTAATCGCACCGGGCAGCGACGGACACGTTAGCTATGCCTGAGACACCTGTATCTGAGCGGTCACTTCCTCACAATTTGGAGGCCGAGAAGGCCGTACTCGGAGCCGTGCTCATTGACAACGAGCAATTTAATCGTGCGGCCGAGCTAATCGATTCTCCAGATTTCTATCGGCATGCCCATCAACAAATCTTTGACAAGATGGTCAGTCTTAGTGACCGCGATGAAGTTATTGACCTCGTTACGCTCAAGGAAGAGCTGAACCGCGCGGGTAACTTAAATGAGGTAGGTGGCCCAGCTTACATTGCAGCGCTCGTCGACGGCGTACCAAAATCAACAAACGTTGAGTACTATGCAAAAATTGTTAAGGAAAAAGCGACTCTCCGCAGCCTCATTGGCTCCGCCAACAAGATTCTCACAACGGCCTACCAGGCTGAAGTTGAGCCAGAGGTCCAACTGGACCAAGCGGAATCAGAGATCTTTCAGATTGCTGATGGCCGGCTAACAGAAGGTTTTCAAAGCCTTAAGGATCTTGTCCCGGGCGGTATTGAAACCCTTGAAAAGCTCGAGAATCAACAAGGCGGTTTTACGGGCGTCCCAAGTGGCTTCACAGAGCTCGACAGGTTCACGTCTGGGTTTCAGCCGTCCGATTTGGTGATCATAGCGGCGCGGCCGGCAATGGGTAAAACCAGCTTGGCTCTGAATATCGCGCAACACGTGGGCACCAAAACCGAAAAGACGGTCGGCGTGTTTAGCCTGGAGATGTCGAAGCAGGCGTTATTCCTTCGGATGCTCACTTCTGAGGCCAGGATCGACTCACAAAAGTTCCGCAATGGTTTTCTCGGTAGTGAGGAATATAAGAAGATGTCGGAGGCCCTCAACACTTTGGGGGAGGCCAAGGTGTTTATCGATGACTCGACGTCAGTTAGTGTTCTTGAGATGCGCGCTAAAGCGCGCCGACTGAAGTCAGAGCACGGTCTGCACCTGCTGATTATCGATTACCTTCAGTTGATGCAAGGTCGCGGGCGGTTCGAAAACAGGAACTTAGAACTGGCGTCGATTTCCCGCTCCCTAAAGGGCTTGGCAAAGGAGCTCGAGGTCCCGGTTGTTGCCTTATCGCAACTCAGCCGAGCGCCGGAGTCACGTTCTGAACACCGCCCTCAGCTTTCAGACCTTCGCGAGTCGGGCGCGCTTGAACAGGACGCTGATGTAGTGTTGTTCATTTACCGTGAAGATCAGTATGACCGTAAGCCCGAGAATGAGAACACGGCTGAAGTAATCATCGGTAAACAACGGAACGGTCCGACCGGCACAGTGCGTTTAGCGTTTCTCAAAGAATTCACGCGCTTCGAGAACCAAACGACGACACAGCATTGAGTCGGCGATCGTCGCTAATGGATGACAGCGTGCAGGTGGTGTGCGAAGAATGAAGTCCCGTACCTGCTTTGTGTGTCAAACCTGCGGTGCCCAGGAGCCAAAGTGGCTTGGAAGGTGCCCGGGCTGTGACGCATGGAACTCTTTTGTCGAAGAACGGGTCGGTCCAGCACCGTCGGATGACGAGGCCAGACTGGGCCTCACGTCAACAGATGGCGCGCGTCTATATGCCGATGTCGAAATGGCCCAAATGGACCGTTTGTCACTCGGCATTAATGAGCTTGATCGAGTACTTGGCGGTGGTGCAGTACCCGGGTCATTGGTTCTCCTTGGAGGAGAACCCGGGATTGGTAAATCTACCCTACTTTTGCAGGCGGCGGCTCGCGTTGCGGCCGTGAACGGGCCGGTGCTCTATTGTTCCGGGGAAGAATCAGAGCATCAAATCAAAGTTCGGGGCGAACGCCTGGGTATAGGCCAGGCTCCACTTTTCTTATTTGCTGAAACCTGTCTGGAACGGATTCTGAAGGAGATTGCACGACGACAGCCAGCGCTCATCGTCATTGACTCCGTGCAGACTGTGTTTTCGTCCAAGTTGCAGTCGGCACCTGGAAGCATTGGTCAAATCCGCGAAGCGGCCACCCAGTTGCTGTTCAGTGCCAAGAGCCATCACATTCCAACATTTCTCGTTGGTCACGTTACCAAAGACGGCGCACTCGCCGGGCCCAAGACGCTAGAGCACATTGTTGACACTGTGTTGTACTTCGAAGGGGAGCGGTATCAGTCCCATCGGATAGTTCGTGCTGTAAAGAATCGGTATGGAGCTGTGAGCGAGCTCGGTGTTTTTGAAATGACTGACGGTGGACTTCGGCCAGTGCCCAATCCCTCGCAGCTGTTTCTCGCGGAGCGGTCCGCTGGCGCACCGGGCTCGGCCGTCCTTTGTTGTGTAGAGGGCTCTCGACCGATCCTTGTCGAAGTGCAGGCTCTCGTTAGCACAAGTACGTACGGCACGGCTCGTCGTACGGCGAGCGGAATTGACCAGCATCGTCTTGGGCTACTGCTAGCGGTATTAGAGAAGCGAGTCGGTCTCAACGTCTCTGGCGATGACGTCTTCGTGAACATCGCAGGCGGAATGAATGTAAACGAGCCTGCAGCTGATTTAGGAATTGTCGCGGCTGTTGCGTCAAGCGTTCGTAACCGCCCGATTGACGCGAGTACTGCCGTATTCGGAGAGGTTGGACTGGCGGGTGAGGTGCGGGGCATTAGCCAAGCCGCACTTCGTGTCCGAGAAGCAGCACAGCTCGGGTTTCGGCGCTGTGTCGTGCCTGCAGCCAATCACGAGAAACTTGATATCGAGGACTTTGAAACGATCCCGGTACGGGCGGTTGACGAGGCACTCGATGTATTGATCGCTTGAGCCGATTACGCAGTGTCGACTTTTCCATTTCATTGGTGGCGAACCGTTTTTTTTCTGATTCCTATGATTGGTGTGTACACCATTGTGTTGGGTGTACTGTCGATTGGTTCAAGTGTCTTCGGTGGGCGTGGCGACTTTGGCCATCTTTGTGCCCGCACCTGGTCGTGGTTGATTTTGGCGACGACCGGTGTGAATGTTGATGTTCATGGTCAAGATCTCCTAGCACCGCATGAAACCTACGTCTTCATCGCGAATCATCAAAGCATTTACGATATCCCAATTATTTTTTGGTCACTTCCGTTTCAACTGCGAATCATTGCAAAGGAGTCACTGGGTCGATTTCCAATGTTAGGGTGGCATCTGAGGCGCACTGGGCACGTACTCGTCGATCGGTCAAGGCCAGGTACTGAGGTTTTCAGACGGGTTACGAGCATCATGCGCCTCGGCCTCTCCTTAATCGTATTTCCCGAAGGCACACGTTCGATTGATGGAAGTCTCCAGGAATTTAAAAGAGCAATCTTTGTTCTGGCCATTGAGGCTGGCATGCCGGTGGTGCCGCTGGCGGTCAACGGCAGTCGTCACATAATGCGCCGCGGACGACTCATGACTTGTCCAGGCCAGGTGACGCTGACTGTACATCGACCGATTATGACTAAGGGGCTATCACGTAGCCAAGCAGCGGAACTAGCCGAACGGGTCCAGCACATCGTTGCAACGGCTTTGGGTGGTGATGGCGCCGAGAGAGCCCAGAGTGGAACGGTAATCAAACAATGATGTCCGACGCCGGCCAGGGTGCGGAGGTCAACATTTCGATCACGCCGGAGCTAGGTGCCTTTGTTCGTTTAGTGGGAATTCGAGTAACTGATTTCAGCGTTGTGATTCGTGAACCTTCATTGGATGAGCCTTTAGCTGAGGCCGTCACTGCACTCCGGGTTACAGATGGTCGTGACGACGTGACCATGGCCGTTCGCGGATTGTATCGGAGGCTCGGAATCGATCCGACGAAGCGCCGCCCCTCATCAGAGGCATTGCTCAGGCGCGTACGTCGGGGTGAACCGCTACCTCGGGTCAACGCTCTGGTTGATGTGTGTAACTGGTGTTCCGTAGAGTCTCGGTTACCCTTTGGCCTTTATGACGCCGATCAGATCCATGGTGTGATTGAATGTCGACGCGGTCGCCAGGGTGAGGTTTATTCAGGAATCCGAAAAGACGACGTCCATGTGGGTGGTCGGCTGGTTCTTAGCGACCAGATCGGTGCGTTTGGTAACCCCTCGTCAGATTCGGTACGCACCATGATCACTTCCTCGACCACGAGCGCGATGGTTGTTGTATTCGCTCCACTGGATGTGGATTCGAGCGTGGTGGCTTCGACAGTAGATACGGTGACTGCGCGTGTGATGCAATTCATAGGTCCCCGCGCAATCATGTCGTGGGCTGCTAGGAAGTAACTGGAAGCCAAGTAGAGAGTTGGAACAGTCTATGCACATTGTGGCCATCGTCGCAGCGGCAGGTAGTGGTTTTCGGATGGGGGCAGAGATTCCAAAACAGTTTTTGGCGCTGGGCGACACAACAGTGCTTGGCCATAGTCTGGATGCGTTCGACCGACATCCACGGGTTGATGAGATTATTGTCGTTCTACCGACCGAATTGACGGCACGCTACGCTGAAGACCTTTCCAGTCGGCGAACGCCAACACGTGTTGTTGGGGGAGGACCGCGTCGCCAGGACTCTGTAGCGATGGGCTTCGCACTTGTTCCCCATAATACCGATTTGGTGGCCGTGCATGACGCTGCCCGCCCGTTCGTTTCCGCAGAAGTTATCGATCGTACTTTGGATGCTGCCCTCAAAGATGGTGCTGCAATTGCAGCACTTGTTGCGCAGGATACTGTGAAACTGGTTGATAGAGCAGATGGTTCACTTATTGTTGATACGACGCTTCCAAGGGACACTATTTACTTAGCTCAGACCCCGCAAGTATTTCGCCGAAGCGTGTTACAGGATGGGCTGGCGTTTGGCGCGGCTGGTATGGAAGTGACAGATGAGGCAATGTTAGTTGAGCGTGCTGGACATACAGTGCGTCTGGTTGATGGGGATCTAGGTAATGTTAAGTTGACTACGGCACAAGATTTAGAAATCGCCCGTGCGCGCGTTGAGCAGTCCGAGGTTAACGCTGAAATGCGCATAGGAATTGGATACGATTTACACCGTCTTGTCGAGGGACGTTCACTGGTTCTGGGTGGCGTAACCATTCCTCATGAGTCCGGGTTGCTTGGCCACTCGGACGCAGATGCTGTGTGCCACGCGTTAGCTGATGCAATATTGGGTGCGGCTGCAGCAGGAGATATAGGTCAACACTTCCCTGACTCAGATCGAAAGTGGAAGGATGCTTCAAGTCTGGACTTACTGGCCGGGGCATATGAAATCGTACGCAACCGAGGGTTTACCGTAAGAAATGTTGACGTCGTTGTGATTGCGGAAGAGCCTAAGCTCGGTCCGTATATTGATGCGATGCGTGAGAATATCGCGACGTCCATCGGCATTACAGTGGCTGACGTTGGCATCAAGGGTAAAACTAATGAGGGTATTGGACCTCTCGGCCACGGTGAGGCCATCGCTGTTCATGCAATAGTGCAGTTGGGGCCAGTCGACCATCTGTCGACGGAGAGCGTAACTTCATGAGACTTCGCTTTGCGCCTAGCCCGACCGGCTATTTGCATGTTGGTAATGCTAGGACAGCGCTCTTCAACTGGTTGGCTGCCAGAGGTGCCAATGGCACAATGGTTGTGAGGATTGAGGACACCGATACCGAACGCTCAACCCGAGAATTTGAAGAAGGCATCCTTCAGGATTTGCGATGGATGGGCATTACCTGGGACGAGGGCCCTGACCTTGGTGGTCCATTTGGTCCCTATCGCCAATCAGAACGTCTCGACACCTACAAGGCCTATACCGATGAATTGCTCGGACGTGGGGCTGCTTACCACTGCTTCTGTTCATTCGACCAATTGGAGGCAAATCGTCGAGCTGCCGTGGCAGCAGGTCGGCCTACACGTTATCCAGGAACATGTCGAACATTGGCAACTAATATCGTCCGGCGCCGATTGGATGCTGGAGAACCCGCTGCGATTCGCTTTGCGGTGCCTGAGGTCGATCAGGTTGAGTTCGATGACCTCGTTCGGGGGACCGTTAGCTTCAGCGGCGAGATCATAGGCGATCCGATCATCATGCGGTCAGACGGCCGCCCAGCCTACAATTTTGCTGTTGTTGTTGACGACGCACTGATGAAAATTTCCCATGTTGTTCGCGGGGAGGATCACATCTCAAACACACCCCGCCAGCTTCTCCTTTACGAAGCGCTGGGATTTGTGCAGCCATGCTTCGCTCATCTGGCGCTGGTTATGGGGCCTGATCGAGCTCCGCTATCCAAGCGGCATGGTTCCACTTCGGTAGAGGAATTGCGTGAGTGTGGTTATCTTCCCGAAGCGCTCACGAACTACCTTGCACTTATTGGCTGGTCACCCGGTGGCGACGATGAGATTCTACCTGTCGAAGAACTAGCCAGACGATTTCGAATCGCTGATGTCAATCGAAGCTCAGGAATCTTCGACCCTGAAAAATTAGGCTGGTTGAACCGACACAACCTTAAGGCGCTGTCGGCGGAACGTCTGGTGACTTTAGTTGCCCCGTTTTTTCAGAAGGCGGGTTTCGCAGTCGGCCCTGATAGTGACGGCACGGCGTTTCTGAAGTACATCGCGCAGCTGGCCGTGGGTGCAGTCGATCGTCTTGAGCAGATTCCCGAACGGCTTAAGTTTCTATTTGAGTTCGATGTTCCCGGCACGCTAATGGATTCAGAGATTCAGCACGAGGTCTCTCAACCCGAGGCCCGACGGGTGATTACAGTGCTGGCCGCTGAGCTCGCGCACCGTTCGAGGTTAGACCTGGAAGGCTTTCGCGAACTGAAGACCGCCTTGCGAAACGAGACGGACTGTAGGGGCCGTACGTTGTTTCACCCGATCCGGATCGTTTTGACGGGACATAGTGATGGCATGGAGCTTGATTCAGTGGTTCCAGCGATTGACCGGGGAGCGGAGCTCTCCTCCGCTTCCGGTTTGAGTCCAATTGTCGGGTGTCGGGAGCGAGCAGCAGCGTTTGCGGCTGCGCTCGGACTTGGCTAAGGCGGCTGTCGGCGTTTGTTACTCGAAAAATGGTTATTTACGGCATTAATACGGTTACGGAAGCGTTGCGCGCCGGCCAGGTTAAGTTGGTGAGGGTCGAGGATCCACCGCGTTCCCGTCTGCGTGTATTGGTAGGAATGGCTAAAGCCTCAGGCATTGCCGTGCGGCGCTGCTCCGATGCCCAATTACTGCGTTCATCCAGAGGCCGGCCGCACCAGGGAGTTGTTGCCGACGTTGACCAACCTCGGGCCTATACCCTCGATGATCTTCTACAGGCTAATAGTAATCCACTGTTGGTTGTCCTCGACGGTATCGAGGATCCGCAGAATCTTGGAGCAATTCTAAGGACAGCTGAAGCTGCAGGAGTGGATGGGGTGATTCGACAGTCACGGCGGGTAGCACGACTAGACGGGGTGGCATCAAAAGCTTCGGCTGGTGCAGTTGCACATGTCCGGCTTGTTCGGGTTGTAAATATTGCGAGAACCCTCGAGACTCTCAAGGCAGCTGGTGTGTGGACGGTTGGGCTCGATGGAGCGGCCAGTCATCGGTATGACCAGGTTGATCTCACACGGCCAACTGCTCTTGTTCTTGGTGGTGAAGAAAAAGGATTACGTCGGCTGGTTCGTGACCGCTGCGATTGGCTCGTCTCAATTCCCATGGCGGGTCAACTGGAGAGCCTCAATGTCTCGGTTGCGGCCGGTGTTGCTTTGTTTGAGGCTGTGCGCCAGCGAGCCACCGCCTGACCTTCATCTCTAAAGGGGTGTTCTGACTGTTCTGATGGAAATGGCGCTAAATGCTGAGTGCATAATTGGTTGCGGGATGGCATGATACGTGCTAGAGTACCCGTTTTGTCTGGCTGGCGTAGCTCAGTCAGGTAGAGCAGCTGATTTGTAATCAGCTGGTCGGGGGTTCGAATCCCTCCGCCAGCTCCATGGATTTGCGAGTGCAAGGCGCGCTTCCCAGAGGATTTTGAGTTCGGGCCTCATCTTTTTTGTCACTAAATCACATTCGGAGAGCGGCGTGCGACATGTGATCGGGCGCATTGATTTCTGCTGTATCACCATTTGCGACTTATGACTTTTATTAAGAGGAAGGCAACCCAGAACCGACGCTGGCGATGGAACGGGTCGCTGAGCGACGATGAAAAGTTGGCGAGGTTGCGGAGCGGTCAAACGCAACAGACTGTAAATCTGTCGCCCTAGCGGCTTCGGAGGTTCGAATCCTCCCCTCGCCACCAAGAGTAGTGGCCCCTTGGCCGAGGGGGATGACCGGTTTGGTGGCTCGGGTGTGAGTGGGATTCGCGGGAGTAACTCAGTGGTAGAGTCACAGCCTTCCAAGCTGTTGGTCGCGGGTTCGATCCCCGTCTCCCGCTCCATCTTCGGGGACGTAAGCCAAACGAGCTTGGTGACAAGTGTGTGGCGGTTGATATGCCGCTGACGGGTGACGAGTTTCGTTGTCGAATTCGTGGCCGATGTAGCTCAGTTGGCAGAGCGCGTCCTTGGTAAGGACGAGGTCACCGGTTCAATCCCGGTCATCGGCTCCAGCATCTGTGGATGCTGGTTGGACGATGCCGGTAGAGTGGGGGAGAGAGGGATAAGCCATGGCGAAGGAAAAATTTGATCGATCGAAGCCACACGTCAACATCGGCACAATTGGCCATATTGACCACGGGAAGACAACGTTAACGGCAGCGATTACGAAAGTGCTGTCTGCTGGGGACGACAAGGTGTCATTCCGGTCATTCGACTCGATCGACAACGCACCGGAAGAACGAGAGCGGGGAATTACCATCGCAACGGCACACGTGGAGTACTCCACGGAGAATCGCCACTATGCGCACGTGGATTGTCCGGGTCACGCTGATTACGTGAAGAACATGATCACGGGAGCAGCGCAGATGGATGGTGCGATTCTAGTGGTGGCGGCAACTGACGGACCGATGCCTCAGACGCGGGAGCACATCCTGCTTGCGCGGCAGGTAGGGGTGCCGTATCTCGTGGTATTTCTGAATAAGGTCGATGCGGTGGACGATCCGGAACTTCTGGAGCTGGTGGAGTTGGAAGTACGGGAACTGCTGAACACATATAAATTTCCAGGGGACGACCTGCCGGTGGTAAAAGGCTCTGCCTTGAAGGCGCTGGAGGGAGACGAGGAGGCGGCCAAGTCGCTCAAGGAATTGATGGCCGCTGTGGATGATTACATCCCAGTTCCAGAAAGGGATGTGGACAAGCCGTTTTTGATGCCGATTGAAGACGTCTTCTCAATTTCCGGGCGCGGCACAGTAGTGACAGGCCGCGTGGAACGAGGGAAGGTGTTGGTCAGTGAAGAAATCGAGATAGTCGGTTTTGCGGAAACGCAAAAAAAGGTGGTAACCGGGGTTGAAATGTTTCGGAAACTGCTGGATGAAGGTGTGGCGGGTGACAACGTGGGTATCTTGCTTCGGGGGACAGAGAAGGACGACGTGGAGCGGGGGCAGGTGTTGGCCAAGCCGGGCTCAATCACACCACACACGAAGTTTAAGGGTGAAGTCTACGTGCTGACGAAGGACGAAGGTGGGCGTCACACGCCGTTTTTTAACGGGTATCGACCACAGTTTTATCTACGTACAACGGATGTGACGGGAGTATCAACATTACCTGAAGGTGTAGAAATGGTAATGCCTGGGGATAACGTAACTGTGGCGGTAGAGTTGATCACACCGGTGGCGCTGGAGACAGGGTTACGGTTCGCAATTCGTGAAGGCGGACGTACGGTTGGGGCTGGCACTATTACCGAGATTGTGGAGTAGGGATACGGGATTGAGGACCAGTTAATGCGCGACATTATTTCGCTGGCGTGTAAGGAGTGCAAACGGCGTAACTACAGCACGACCAAGAATAAAAGGACGATGTCGGATCGCCTTGAGATTAAGAAATTCTGTCGATGGTGTCGGACGCATACAGCCCATCGAGAGACGAGGTAAACGGAATTTTATTGTTGTAGGCCAGTAGCTCAATTGGTAGAGCACCGGTCTCCAAAACCGGGGGCTGGGGGTTCGAGTCCCTCCTGGCCTGCCATCCACATCCTCCACCTGCTTGCAGGGGGAGGGAGCGAAACGGTCGAGACGTTACGATGAGCGGTGTAATAGGATTTTGGGATCAGTCGCGAACCTTTTTGGCCCAGGTTCGGAACGAACTGGAACGCGTGACCTGGCCGTCGAAAAAGGAAGTGTACGCGACGACCTTCGTGGTCATACTGACGTCGATCTTTTTCGGTATTTATCTTTGGGGAATCGATCTATTGCTCAACGCCGTGATGGGGCGGGTGTTCGATGCGTTTGGTGTCGCATGACAGAGGTTATAACAAAGCAGTGGTATATCGTGCACACCTACTCTGGTTTTGAGAATAAGGTGGCGGAATCGCTCGCACAGCGTGTCCAAGCCTACGAACTGCAGAACGAAATTGGCGAGGTTCTTATTCCGACTGAAAACGTACTGGAAATGCGAGGCGGTCGGGAAGTGGTTAGTTCGAAGCGGTTCTTTCCCGGCTACATTCTGGTCGAGATGAACATGACCGACCATACGTGGCACGTTGTTAAGAACACGCCGAAGGTTACGGGCTTTGTGGGCGCCGGCGTGAAGCCGACTCCCCTGACTCGAGAGGAAGTCGACCAGATTCTGCATCAGGTCACAGTTGCCGCCGAGAAGCCAAAGCCGAAGTACATGTTCGACAAGGGCGATCAGGTGCGCATCAATGAGGGCCCCTTTACAAACTTTAGCGGTACGGTTGACGAGGTCAACCTCGATAAGAGCACTTTGAAGGTCATGGTGACGATTTTCGGCCGTGCAACGCCGGTAGAGTTAGATTTTTTACAGGTGGAGAAGCTCTAGATAGGGTTTACACGACGCCTGTGTTGGAGTGCGAGTAGAAGTATGGCGAAGAAAGTTCTAGCTCAGGTGAAGCTTCAGATCGCTGCCGGTAAGGCAACGCCTGCACCTCCTGTAGGCACGGCGCTCGGTCCACACGGGTTGAACATCATGGACTTCTGCAAGGCGTACAATGCAAAGACGGCAGGTCAGGACGGGCTCATTATTCCCGCGGTCGTTACGGTTTATGCTGATCGCTCATTCACCTTTATCACCAAGACCCCGCCGGCGTCGGTACTGCTAAAGCGCGCTGCTAACATTGCTAAGGGTTCAGGTGAGCCCAATAAAACCAAGGTTGGGACAATAACGACCAAGGATGTTGAGGAGATAGCCAAGGTAAAGATGCCCGATCTGAACTGCGAGTCCATAGAGTCCGCAGTAAAGATTGTGTGCGGAACGGCACGGTCGATGGGGTTGGACGTCACCGGGTAACGCCGCAAGACTTGAAGGTGTGTAGATGCAGCGGATGACAAAGAAGTTCAAGATAGCTAAGGAGAAGGTTCCTGAGGCATTGCTGAAGCTTGAGGACGCGATTCCGCTCGTGCAACAAGTGAAGTTTGCTAAGTTCGATGAGACGGTTGAAATGGCGCTTCGTCTAGGGGTTGATCCGAAACACGCAGATCAAATGGTGCGTGGCACAGTTGTTCTTCCGCACGGACTTGGCAGGAGTAAACGCGTGCTAGTAATTGCGGTAGGCGAAAAGCAAAAAGAGGCTGAGGAGAGCGGAGCGGACCTTGTCGGTGGTGAAGAAATTGTAGAAAAAATTCAGGCTGGCTGGATCGATTTCGAGGCAGTGGTGGCCACGCCAGACATGATGCGATCAGTCGGAAAGCTTGGGAAGGTGCTCGGTCCGCGGGGGTTGATGCCAAATCCAAAGACTGGAACGGTCACCGTTGAGATCGGGAAGGCCGTGAAAGAGATTAAGGCGGGGAAGGTGGAGTTTCGCGTGGATAAGACCGGCATTATTCATGCGCCGATTGGTAAAGTCTCGTTTCCGAAACAGAATCTTATCGACAACGCTCAGGCGATTGTGTCAAGCGTCATGAAGGCGAGACCCGCTGCTGCGAAAGGTAAGTATTTGAGAAGTCTGACGGTGTCGTCGACGATGGGTCCAGGAGTGAAGGTCGACCCCGCCGCGATCGAGGAAATGGCGTAAGTCATGGCAGTTACGAGAGCGGAAAAAGAGGTTGAGCAGCAACAGTTAGCGTCGCTGTTTAAGACAGCGGATAGCGTATTGCTCGTAGACTTTAAGGGTCTAGATGTTCCTAAAGCTACGGAGTTGCGTCGACAGGTGCGTGCTGTGGATGGCCAGTATCGAGTAGTTAAGAACAGGCTTGCCAAAAAGGCGATACAAGGGAGTGCCTTCGAGTCGTTGGGTGAAATGTTTCAAGGTCCAACGGCTGTAGCATATTCCGAAGCCGATCCAGTGTCGTTGGCGAAGACGCTCACCATATTTGCAAAGACGGCCCCTGGACTTAAGGTTAAGGCAGCCATTGTCCAGGGACGGAGCTTCACGCCTGCGGAGGTGGACGAACTAGCAGCGCTGCCTAGCAAGCCTGAACTCTACGCCAAGCTTCTGTCCGTGCTGCAGGCCCCGATGACTCGGTTGGTCACAGTGCTGGGTGGAGTTCCGCGAGATTTTATGAACGTGCTTGCACAGATTGAGGGAAAGAAAAGCGATTAATTCGTGGCACTATCCGTGCTGCGTGCGCTCGTCTTACGTCAGGAGAATAAATGATGGCTGAGGTTACGCAGGAACAAATAGTTGAATACATCAAGGGAATCTCTGTGATGGAGCTTTCGCAGCTTGTTAAAGCCCTTGAGGAAGAGCTGGGTGTGTCAGCCGCGGTGCCAGTGGCCATGGCGGGTGCGGTAGCTGCGCCGGGTGCCGCGGCAGCAGAAGAGCAGACCGAGTTTACGGTTACTCTCACTGATATTGGCGACAAGAAAATTAATGTCATTAAAGCCGTTCGTGAAGTCACTAGCCTGGGATTGAAGGAAGCAAAGGATTTGGTCGAAAGCGCGCCTAAGGCTGTCAAGGAGGGCGTGCCGAAGGACGAGGCTGAAGCAATCAAGAAGAAGTTTGAAGCAGTCGGCGCCAAGGCCGAAATCAAGTAGTTGTTGCGTCTGTAGGGAGTGCCATGCCAGTTGAGGCCAGGGTGGCACTTGTCGAACGGGGTTCGTGCGCGCTGGGTCGGCCAGATGGTGCCACGAGTCAGAGTTGATAACGTTTTTTTTCCACAGGAACGGTTTAATCGCCGTGCCGTGAGTTCACTCAAGTATGTACAACAGCCTAACTAAGAACGTTTATCGAGAACGCATCGATTTTTCAAAGATCGCCACAACAGTACCAATTCCCAATCTTATTGATATCCAGCGGAAATCATACGAGCGCTTCTTGCAGATGAATCAACTGCCATCGGAGCGCCTGGAGCATGGACTGCAGTCGGTCTTCAAGTCGGTCTTTCCGATTAGTGATTTTCGTGAGAACTCGTCACTTGAGTTCATCGATTACTGGATTGGGAATTGGGAGTGTAGATGTGGTCGACTCTCCGGATTAAAGCACCTTCGGATTCCATGCGGAGGCTGCGGGGTGATGTTAATCGCAGATCCTGATGGTGTAGGGGAAGTGCTGTGTGCCGAGTGTGGACAGGCAAACCTCGCGCAGGGTGACATGTGCGAGGTCTGTGGCACCTCCGTCGGGTTGAAGGCGAAATATGACGTTGAGGAATGCCAGGAACGAGGCATGACCTATGCTGTGCCGCTCAAGGTCACCATTCGCTTAGTTGTTTGGAATAGGGACCCTGAAACTGGGGTGAAATCCATTCGTGACATCAAAGAGCAGGAGGTTTATTTCGGCGATGTTCCGTTGATGACTAAGAACGGCACGTTCATCATTAATGGAACCGAACGTGTAATCGTTTCGCAGCTTCACCGTTCACCAGGAGCGTTCTTTCACTCGTCTGACAAGACGTCGTTTGTTTCGCAGATTATTCCGTATCGGGGATCGTGGGTCGAATTCGAGTACGACGCAAAAAATTTGCTCTACATACGCATCGATCGAAAGCGAAAGTTTCTGGCGACTGTGTTCTTGCGCGCTTTAGGACTGCGGAGTACCGACGAGATCATTCGAAACTTTTACACTGTCGACACGCTCCAAGTTAAACAGGGTAGTCTCTGGTGGATGGTCAAGGAGTCAATCGTTGGCCGTCGAGCGGCAACGAGTCTAGATATTCCTGGTTCCGACACCTCCGTAGTCTCTGGCAAGAAGATCACTAGTGCTGTAGTGACCGAGCTGAAAAATGCAGGGGTTGAGTCAATCGAAATCTCTGCTGTCGAGCTTGAGGGTGCTTTTGCAGCCGCCGATGTGGTCGATCCCGCTACTGGTGAAGTGATTCTCGAGTCCAATGAGGAGGTCACGCCGCGGGTGATATCGATGGCGGAGGAAAAGAGCGTTGAAGCTCTCGAGATCTTCTTCCCGGAAAGCGACGAAATTGGCACTGTCCTTTCGACGACCCTCAAAAAGGACACGGTTAGAACCCATGAAGAAGCTCTTATTGAGATCTATCGTCGTTTGCGACCAGGCGACCCACCGACACTTGATAGTTCGCGATCGCTTTTTGAGGGCATGTTTTTTAATCATCACAAGTATGATTTTTCTCGTGTCGGTCGTTTAAAACTCAACACTAAGCTGAAGCTCGACACTCCTCTTGATGAGAAAATTCTTCATCCTCAGGATTTCTTTGAGGTGATTAGCTATCTCTTAAAGCTAAGACGAAATCCCGCGAACGTTGATGACATCGACCATTTAGGTAATCGCCGTGTCCGGTCGGTTGGTGAGTTGCTTGAGAATCAATTTCGGATTGGCTTGGTACGGATGGAACGGGCAATTAAAGAAAAAATGTCTGTCTACCAAGAAATGACGACGGCGATGCCGCATGATCTGATCAACGCTAAACCGGTCATGGCTGCGATCCGAGAGTTTTTTGGATCTTCCCAACTGTCTCAATTTATGGACCAGACCAATCCGCTCTCGGAGGTCACCCATAAGCGTCGTTTGTCGGCGCTTGGGCCAGGTGGTCTATCACGTGAACGGGCTGGGTTCGAGGTGCGCGACGTCCATCCGACACACTATGGACGGATTTGTCCGATCGAAACGCCGGAAGGTCCAAATATCGGCTTGATTTCTTCCTTGGCGTGCTACGCCAGGATCAACGAGTTCGGGTTTATTGAGGCGCCCTACCGCCGTGTCAAGAACGGCCATGTAGGTGATGCAGTCATCATTACCAATGCTGGTGGGACGAAATTTACGATCGGCGATATCGTCGAATTACAGGAAGTACTTGACGAGAACGCTACGGTAAAGTCGCGGAAGAAGCGTGCGGCGGAATTCGAACCGCACTCATTCTATCTATCTGCTTGGGAAGAGGATCGATACATCATTGCGCAAGCAAATGCCTCGGTTGACGAGCAGGGAATGCTTGTAGGTGACCGTATCAGCGCTCGCCAGGCAGGCGAGTTCATTCTAGCGCCACGTGACAAGATTGATTTCATAGATGTTTCACCGAAACAGCTCGTATCTGTCGCGGCCTCGCTGATCCCATTCCTAGAACATGACGACGCAAATCGAGCGTTGATGGGATCAAACATGCAGCGTCAGGCAGTGCCGTTATTACGGGCACGTGCGCCGTTTGTAGGCACGGGTATGGAGTACATCACGGCACGCGATTCAGGGTCAGTCGTGAGCGCGCGTCGTGGTGGAACGATTGATTATGTTGATTCACAGCGCATTGTGGTGCGAGTCGATAGTAGTGCTGAGACTGGTGCCGACATGGGCGCTGACATTTACCCCCTCACGAAGTTTAAACGGTCAAATCAGAATACGTGTATCAATCAGAAACCGATCGTCCGCGACGGACAACGTGTGGAAATAGGCCAGGCGCTTGCAGATGGACCCTGCACTGAGCTCGGCGAATTAGCACTTGGTCGAAATGTGTTGGTCGCGTTCATGCCTTGGCGCGGTTTCAATTTTGAGGATGCAATTCTCGTTTCCGAACGGATGGTTAAAGACGATTACTACACGTCGATTCATATCGAAGAATTCGAGATTGAAGCTCGTGACACGAAGCTCGGTCCTGAAGAAATCACCCGTGACATTCCTAATGTATCCGAAGGATTCTTGAACGATCTCGACGAAAGCGGAATTATTAGGATTGGCGCTTATGTGAAACCTGGCGACGTTTTAGCTGGCAAGGTGACGCCTAAGGGCGAAACGCAACTCACACCAGAAGAAAAGCTGTTACGTGCAATCTTCGGCGAGAAAGCTGGTGATGTGCGCGATGCGTCTCTGACATGTCCTCCCGGTATCGACGGCATCATTGTTGGCGTGAAGATCTTTTCGCGTAAGGGCATTGAGAAGGATGACCGAGCCAAGGCGATTGAAGCTGAAGAGCTCGAGATGATGGAGAAGAATTTAGAGGATGAAATACGTATTTTGCACGACGAGGTGAAGAAGCGCTTCCTTCAGATGCTCCCAGGGGAAAGGTTGAAGAAAGACCTACACAACGAGCATGGTGATGTGAAACTTCTCGATCAAGGAACCGTTCTTACTGTTGAGATGCTTGAAGGGATGCCTTATGAAGCGATCGCGAGGATGGCTGTAGCAACCGATGACCCTCGACTTGAGGAAGATTTGAATGGCCTCAAAAACCGAACCACGCGATCGGTCGAAGTCACTAAGCAAGTATTCGATGACAAAAAGGAGAAGATTCGGCGTGGCGATGAGTTGCCGCCAGGCGTGATCAAACTTGTCAAGATCTTCGTTGCTATGAAGCGAAAGCTTTCTGTGGGCGACAAGATGGCCGGAAGGCACGGTAACAAGGGGGTCATTGCGAGGATACTGCCAGAAGAGGATATGCCGTATCTGCCTGATGGAACGCCAGTTGAGATTGTGTTGAACCCTCTCGGTGTTCCATCACGGATGAACGTCGGTCAGGTTCTTGAAACTCATCTCGGGTGGGCCGCACATGCGCTCGGGCTATATTTTGCGACTCCGGTCTTCGATGGAGCCATTGAAAAGGAGATCAAGGGCTGGCTTGAGCAAGCGGGATTCCCGACCGGCGGCAAGACTCAACTTTTTGATGGAATGACTGGAGAGGGGTTCGAGCAAGATGTGACCGTTGGTTACATTTATATGCTCAAGCTATCGCATTTAGTCGATGAGAAAATTCACGCGCGATCGATCGGTCCATACTCGTTGATCACACAGCAGCCGCTTGGTGGCAAAGCGCAGTTCGGTGGCCAACGGTTTGGAGAGATGGAGGTGTGGGCGCTCGAGGCTTACGGTGCAGCGCACATACTACAAGAACTCTTGACTGCGAAGTCTGATGATGTGACTGGGCGAGCGAAGCTTTATGAGGCAATTGTGAAGGATGACACGTCGTTCACACCAGGTTTGCCGGAGTCGTTTAACGTGCTCATTCGTGAGTTACAGGCTCTTTGCCTCGATGTGGAATTGTTGAAAAAGCCGTCAAAAGTGATAGAGCAGCTTCCACCAGCGGAGAAAGAACTTGAGGAAGTGTAGGGTGAATCACCACTTGGACATGGTCGACGACCGGTTCCTGAAACTACATTTGTGATGAAGGATCTAAAAGATCTATGAGACCAAGCTTTGCAGAACGCGGTTCGTTAACTACAGAATTTGACCAAATCAGGATTAGTCTTGCCTCGCCCGAGCGAATACTTTCATGGTCGCATGGTGAGGTGACGAAACCAGAGACGATCAACTACCGAACGTTCAAACCTGAACGCGACGGTTTGTTCTGTGCGAAGATTTTTGGACCGGTCGTAGATTGGGAGTGCCTCTGCGGAAAATACAAGCGGATGAAGCACAGAGGTGTAATCTGCGATAAGTGTGGTGTTGAGGTTACGCAAGCGAAAGTGCGCAGGGAGCGCATGGGCCACATTCAGTTGGCGGCACCGGTCAGTCACGTCTGGTTCTTTAAGGGTCTACCAAGCCGTATCGGTCATTTGTTGGATATCTCACTTCGTGACCTTGAGCGAATTCTATACTTCGAGGCCTATGTCGTCATCGATGCTGGGGATACTGAATTTAAGCAGAACCAGTTGCTGAACGAAGATCAGTTCCGCGCAACAAGGGTAAAACCCGGTCTTGGGTTTAAAGCGCAAATGGGTGCTGAGGCCATTAAGGAGTTACTGAAGCGCATCAATGTGGAAGAGCTGGCTGAGGAGCTCCGCGACCGAATGCGGAGTGAAACGTCGGTGCAAAAGAAGTTGAAATATTCAAAGCGGCTCCGCGTGGCTGATTCTTTTCGGCGTTCTGATAATAAGCCGGAGTGGATGATTCTCGATGTGGTTCCTGTAATTCCCCCCGAGTTGCGTCCGCTCGTACCACTCGATGGCGGACGGTTCGCTACATCTGACCTGAACGATCTCTACCGCCGTGTGATTAACCGCAACAACCGTCTCAAGAAGTTAATGGAGCTCAAGGCTCCCGATGTGATCGTTCGGAATGAGAAGCGGATGTTGCAAGAAGCAGTTGACGCACTGTTTGACAATGGCAGACGAGGTCGCGTATTGCGTGGCGCTAACAACCGGCCATTGAAGTCGCTGTCTGACACGCTTAAGGGAAAACAGGGGCGGTTCCGGCAGAATCTGCTGGGTAAACGTGTCGATTATTCCGGACGTTCCGTCATCGTAGTCGGACCGGAGTTAAAGTTGCATCAGTGCGGCCTTCCAAAGAAGATGGCGCTGGAGCTTTTTAAGCCCTTTATCTACAACAAGCTTGAAGAGCGTGGGCTCGTGACCACTATTAAGCAGGCCAAGGAAATGGTCGAGCAGCACCAGCCTGAAGTTTGGGACATTCTTGAGGAAGTAACCCGTGAACATCCTGTACTCCTAAACCGGGCACCGACACTTCATCGGCTTGGGATCCAAGCGTTCGAACCAGTGCTGGTGGAAGGAAAGGCTATCCGAATTCATCCGCTCGTCTGCACCGCATTCAATGCTGACTTCGATGGCGATCAGATGGCCGTTCATATCCCGCTAGCTCCAGAAGCGCAGATCGAAGCTTCAGTGCTGATGATGTCCTCGAAAAATATCCTCTCGCCAGCGAACGGTGCACCTATCACGGTGCCATCACAGGACATCGTGCTGGGCTGTTATTACCTGACTATGTCCAAAGCGGGTGCCAAGGGGGAGGGTCGTCTGTTTGGCTGCGGAGACGATGTGCTTCTTGCGAAGGAGGCAGGTGAAGTTGAGACCCTGTCACCGATTCGTCTAAGGGTGAGTGGAGAGCTGATGGACCTCTCCTCTAGTCGCGTTGATCAGGATGTGTTGTATGCAGACGTGAAGCAGGTATCCAAGACGATTATCACTACGACGGTTGGGCGCGTCATCTTTAACAACGCACTGCCTGACGGCGTGCCGTTTGTTAATGGCTTGCTAAAGAAGAAAGGGCTGCAGCAGCTAGTTCAGTACGTCTATCTCCGGTTCGGTTTAGAGAAGACCGTCAGTATGCTCGATGTGGTTAAGAATCTCGGTTTCCTTTCCGCGACTCAATCTGGTCTATCTATCGGTATTGATGACCTGATTATCCCATCTGAAAAGGCGCAGCTTGTTGACAAGGCGCGGGCTGACGTTATCAAGGTTGAGCAACAGTATCTGGATGGAGCGATCACAAACGGTGAGCGCTATAACAAGGTAATCGCGATCTGGTCGGAGGTAACCGAACGAATTGCCGACGAGATGTTTGCAGAGATGGATGAGTCGGACCCGTCAGGCCGGAATTTTAACCCGGTCTACATCATGGCTGATTCCGGTGCTCGGGGTAGTAAGCAACAAATTCGCCAGCTGGCCGGCATGCGCGGATTAATGGCAAAGCCTTCTGGTGAGATTATCGAGACGCCGATTACCTCAAACTTCCGTGAAGGTTTGACTGTGTTGCAGTACTTCATCTCAACTCATGGGGCGCGAAAAGGTTTGGCCGATACGGCACTTAAAACCGCTGATTCTGGCTACTTGACTCGTCGTTTAGTTGATGTCGCGCAGGATGTAATCATTTCCCAGGATGATTGTGGAACGATGGATGGGATTGATGCCCGGGCGATCGTAGAGAGTGGAGAGATCATTGAGCCGCTGCGCGATCGGATTATCGGTCGCGTTACACTCGATCCCATTCATGATCCCATCACGAACACTGTAATTATTAATGATGGTGAAGAGATCACGGAAAAGTTGGCTACGGATATCCAAGAAGCTGGTATTGAGCGTGTCCGTATCCGTTCGGTGCTCACGTGTTCGTCGCGTCGGGGTGTCTGTACAAAATGCTACGGGCGTGATTTGGCAACGGGTCAGTTAGTCGAGCGTGGTTTAGCAGTTGGCGTCATTGCTGCACAGTCGATCGGTGAGCCTGGCACTCAGTTAACGATGCGAACATTCCACATTGGTGGAACTGCCTCACGAGTGTCGGAGCAGTCAACGCTCGAAGCAAAGCATTCCGGCACTGTGCGGTTTGAAGAACTGCAAGTTGTTGAGGCGCGAGCGGGGGCGCTTGTGGTGATGAACCGAAGTGGCAGACTGGTTATCCATGATGCCAAGGGTCGTGACCGTGAAAGCTACACTGTTGTCTACGGGGCGCATCTCAGAGTACGGAACGGTCAAGAGGTCGAGCCTGGCGAGATACTCGTTGAGTGGGATCCGTATACCTTCTCGATCGTGACTGAGCATCCTGGCACCGTACATTTCAAGGATATTGATGAAGGGTTGACCGCCCACGAGGAGGTCGATGAGGTGACCGGATTGTCTCGGCTTATCATCGTGGACTCTCCAGATGAGAAAAAGCAGCCGGCTATCGAGGTGCGGAAGAAAGATGGCAAGGTGCTACGGAAATATCATATGCCGTCGCACGCGCATATGATGGTTGTCGATAGTGAGGAGGTACACGCCGGTGACATACTAGCGAAAATTCCTCGGGAGACGACAAAAACCAAGGATATTACGGGTGGGCTACCGCGTGTGGTTGAGCTCTTTGAGGCGAGGAAGCCGCGCGAGACAGCAGTCATCAGTGAAATCGAGGGTGTTGTCCATCACGGTAGTGTTGCGAAGGGGCTACGTAAGATTATTGTTGTCCCCGACGAGGCTGGCGCAGAGCCTCGAGAGTACTTACTGCCGAAAGGTGTGCACGTAAACGTTCAGGAGGGTGACCGCGTCAGAGCTGGCGAGCCGTTGATGGATGGACCAAGTAACCCACATGACATCCTCAGTGTTCTTGGTGAGAAAGCCCTGCAGAATTATCTCGTTAATGAGATCCAAGAGGTTTACCGGCTTCAAGGTGTCACCATCAACGATAAGCATATCGAGGTCATCGCTCGGCAGATGATGCGCTGGGTCAAGATTGAAGACATTGGTGATACGGAGTTCCTCGTAGATGAGCAAGTTGAGCGCGCTCATTTTATGGCGGAGAACGAACGCGTAATTGGTGAGAGTGGTCGCCCAGCGATCGGCCGCCCGATGTTGCTTGGGATCACGAAGGCTTCACTGTCGACTGAGTCATTCATTTCGGCTGCATCGTTCCAAGAGACCACACGTGTACTAACTGAGGCTTCGATTTCGGGTAAGGTGGATCATCTCCGGGGTCTCAAAGAGAACGTGACTATGGGAAGGCTGATCCCCGCCGGTACCGGTTTGGACTATTACCGGCAAGTGAGTATAGAGCGGGATGATCCGCCTCCACCTAAGCCAGAGGAATTTGACCCGGAGGGCGAATATCCCGAGCACGAGGAAATCAGCGGCCGGGACGGTGTGGCTCCTCTGGCTCTAAGGAAATAAGGGCTAGCCCAGAAGAGTCAATTTTAGAGTGGTTAAAGCCGCTGGTCTTCGACTGGCGACTCTAATACGCTAAGTCCTGATGGACGAAGGACTTGCTTCAGGTTTTTCTGTTGTGATATCCTCGTAAGGTTATATCGGAGTTAGGAAACCCTATCTAGCTCCGCTCAGCCTCATCGGAAGCCGAAGCCGACGTAGGGGCAGAAGAGGAAGCGGTGGCTGCGGTTTTGAGCCGTCTCCACGAAGCGTTTCTTCACCTGAGTGATTGCGCGGTAGTCCACGCACGAACACACAAATAGGGTATTCGGGTTTCCAGGCGCCAAATCGACGTTTGACGTCATTTTTAGGCCTGGAGCAGGAACGGACCGGAGTGCATTCCGGGTCGGGGGGGGAGTTGTTGGCTTAGTCCCCGGTCGGTGGGGTGCAAGCGGTCGATGGAGTGCTCGTGCCAACTATCAGTCAACTTGTACGCCACGGACGAAAGAAGCTTACTACCAAGACGAAGAGTCCAGCGCTTCAGGAGAGTCCACAGAAGCGTGGTGTATGCGTACGGGTGTTCACGCAGACACCCAAGAAGCCGAACTCAGCACTTCGTAAAGTCGCGCGCGTTCGGTTGACCAATGGTATCGAGGTCACCTCCTACATTCCTGGCGTCGGCCATAACCTTCAGGAACACTCGCTAGTCTTGATTCGTGGGGGACGGGTTAAGGATCTGCCTGGTGTTCGCTACCATGTCGTTCGGGGAACACTTGACGCTGTTGGTGTACAGAGCAGGAAGCAATCTCGGTCTAAGTATGGGGCGAAGCGGCCTAAAGCATAGTGACCGGGAGTTGATGATAGTCGTTTACAGTTTTTAGTAGGGATAGCGAAGATGCCACGCCGACGCGAAATTGCCAAACGCGACGTTCCACCTGACCCGCTCTACAAGAGTTCTCTAGTTACGAAGTTTCTTCGAACGATTATGTTGAGTGGGAAGCGCAGTACAGCAGAGGGGATTCTGTACGGGTCGCTAGATTTAATCAAAGAACGGACCAGTGATGACCCGATCAAAGTGTTCAAGAAGGCGATAGACAATGTTAAACCGACGCTTGAGGTGAAGTCTCGACGAGTTGGCGGTTCGAATTATCAGGTGCCGATCGAAGTGCACCAGAACCGTAGGCTGTCGCTTAGCATTCGATGGTTGGTCACTTCTGCACGTGCGCGGGGGGATGGCAAGACGATGCGTGAGAAGCTAGCGAATGAACTCATCGACGCATCGAATCTACGTGGCTCGGCTGTTAAAAAGCGTGAAGATACCCACCGGATGGCAGAGGCGAATAAGGCCTTTGCTCACTACCGGTGGTGACAGATTGATTTGTCCCCCGTTCATAACGGGGAAGTTTGTTGAGGCGGCCAGCTAGGTGGCTGGTTTGTAACCTTTGTTCACTACCGGTTGTAAGCGAGACGAGAATTCTTCGCCCACTATCGGTGGCGAGACCGTAGATATCATGGCGAGGCTGGCACCGATCGACAGGACGCGCAATATTGGCATCATGGCGCATATTGATGCTGGAAAGACAACGACGACTGAGCGCATTCTGTTTTACACGGGTATCACCTACAAGGTCGGCGAAGTGCATGACGGAACGGCTGTGATGGATTGGATGGCGCAGGAGCAGGAGCGTGGGATCACCATTACATCCGCAGCCACTACCTGCCTTTGGCGTGATCACCGTATCAACATTATCGATACGCCTGGCCATGTCGATTTTACTGCCGAGGTTGAACGTTCATTGAGGGTTCTTGATGGTGCGGTGGCCGTGTTCGATGCTGTCGCTGGTGTTGAGCCTCAGTCGGAGACCGTTTGGCGTCAGGCCGACAAGTATCGTGTTCCACGGATTTGTTTCGTAAATAAGATGGACCGTGTGGGAGCTGATTTTGCTCGCACACTTGATCAGATTAGGACGAAGTTGCAGGCGAATCCGGTTGCCTTGCAGATTCCGTTTGGCTCTGAAGCTGAATTTCAGGGCGTGATCGATTTGATCAGTATGAAGGTGATTCGTTATGCCGATGAGACCTTGGGAGCGGAATCGCTCATTCAGGAAATTCCTGAATCAATGATGCCTGAGGCGACGACTTACCGGGAGCAGTTGATAGAGAAGGTCAGTGAAGCTAACGATGAACTGCTAGAGAAGTACCTTCGCGGTGAACCGATGGCTGATGATGACATCATCGCTACACTACGTCGTCGCGTCATCGAGTCGGTGCGCAGTGAACAGGCGCCATTCGTACCAGTTTTGTGTGGTGCCGCGTTTAAGAATAAGGGAATTCAGCCGCTCCTTGATGCCGTTGTTAATTATTTGCCGTCCCCCACCGACGTGCCCTCCGTTACCGGTCTAGACCCGACAAAGGCCGAAGAGACGGTTGTTGAGCGGGAAGCAAGTGACGACGCTGTGTTTTCAGCACTGGCTTTTAAGATTCTTACTGACCCATTCGTTGGGCAACTGACCTTCTTTCGGGTCTATTCTGGGGTTATGAAGACGGGCGCGTCGGTCTACAACCCAACGAAAGATCGCAGCGAGCGTCTTGGACGAATTTTGAAAATGCACGCTAATAAGCGTGAGGAGATTAACGAGGTGTACGCGGGCGATATCGCGGCTGCGGTTGGTTTAAAGAGCATGGCGACGGGTGACACGCTATGTGACCGAAGATATCCGATCACGCTTGAGGCGATGGAGTTTCCTGAACCCGTTATTTCACTCGCAATTGAGCCGCGTACGCGTGTTGACCAAGAAAAGCTTGGGCAGGGTATGGCGAAGCTGATGGCCGAAGATCCAACCTTTAGGGTTCGGACGGACCACGAGACGGGCCAAGTTGTGATCTCTGGCATGGGCGAATTGCATCTAGAGATCATCGTTGACCGGCTGCAGCGGGAGTTCGGCGTGGCGGCCAGCGTCGGCCGACCGCAAGTGGCTTACAAGGAAACCTTAACAAAGCCATCCGCCGGAGAGGGTCGGTATGTTAAGCAATCTGGTGGACGTGGGCAGTATGGTCACGTGAAGATCCGGATTGAACCAGGTAAGCCAGGTACTGGCTTTGTATTCGTTAACGACATTGTGGGTGGTGCCATCCCAAGAGAATTCATTAAGCCTGTAGAGGGAGGTATTCGCGAAGCGATGACGACCGGTGTTCTTGCCGGGTACCCCCTCGACGATTTAAGCGTTTCACTCTATGACGGTTCTTTTCATGCGGTAGATTCCTCAGAAGTAGCATTCAAAATCGCTGGGTCAATGGCATTTCGAGATGCAGCGAAGAAGGCTGGGCCGATTCTACTCGAGCCCGTTATGCGCGTTGAAATTGTAGTTCCAGAGGATTACTTAGGCGAGACGATGAGCGACATGAAAGGGCGTCGGGGGCGTATCCACTCGATGGAAGCACGTGGTGGTACGCAAATCGTGACCGCGTTTGTGCCGTTGTCAGCCATGTTTGGCTATGCCACTGACTTACGGTCCCGCACGCAAGGGCGCGCAACTCACTCGATGCATTTCTTTCAGTACGAACCGGCCCCTGAACAGGTGAGCGAGGAAGTCGTTGCGCGCGTTCTTGGTCGGTAACGGATGTTAGTTGGATGATGTCGGTAAAGTGGGGAAGATGAGATGGCTACGTTCAGTGACAAGATTCGAATTCGCCTGAAGGCATACGACTACCGGGTGCTTGATCAGTCGACCACGGAGATCGTCGAAACGGCGAAGCGGTCCGGGGCCCAGCTCGCCGGTCCTATTCCGTTACCCACGGAGAAGAATAAGTGGACGGTTCTACGATCACCGCACGTCGATAAGAAGTCCCGCGAGCAGTTTGAGATCCGTACTCACAAACGACTCATTGATATTTTTGAGCCGACGCCACAGACGGTGGATGCACTAATGAAGCTTGATTTGCCTGCGGGCGTGGATGTTGAGATTAAGGCCTTTGGTAAGGAGCACAAGTAATTCACGTCCTAAGGACTATGAGGGCCATGATGGTCACAGGCATTATAGGAAAGAAAGTTGGGATGACGCAGCTCTTCGATGAGGGTGGCAGGATCCGACCTGCGACCGTCATTAAAGCTGGGCCTTGTGTGGTCGTGCAGGCCAAAGCGTCGACTCGGGACGGGTATGAGGCTGTGCAACTCGGTCTAGTCGAGGAGGGGCCAGTTAGGGTGACAAAACCGCTTGCCGGTCATTTCAAAAAATCGGATCTTCCACCGACGAGGATTCTTCGGGAAGTTGCATCAGTACCCGGCGAGGAACCGGTGAAGCCAGGCGATCAAGTGCTGGTGTCGATGTTCACCGGCGGTGATCGCGTTGATGTAATCGGTACGGGCCGCGGTAAGGGGTTTCAAGGAGTGATGAAGCGGCACGGATTTTCGGGAGGGCGTGCAACCCACGGGTCCATGTTTCATCGTAGGCCGGGTTCAATTGGTGCTTCGTCGTATCCGTCTCGCGTTATTAAGGGAATGCGGGGACCAGGCAGGATGGGAGGTCGTCGTGTGACTGTACGCAGCCTGCAGGTGGTGCGAGTCGATGAAGAAAACCACTTACTGATCGTCCAAGGCGCTGTACCTGGAGCGCCAGGTAGTTATGTGCTTGTTCGGAAGGCAATTGCTGCGAGACCGGTTCAGGTCGGACAGAAAGACGCATCTAAGGATAAGAAGTAGCTTAGCTCCGATAACGGTGAGTTGGAGACGTGCATGACTGTAGACGTTGTGAATGAACAGAACAAGAAAGTTGGTTCTGTCAATCTCGATCCTAAGATATTCGGCGAGCGTGCGAACACCGGGCTTATTTGGGAAGCGGTTGTGTATCAGAATGCGGTCGATCGGCGTGGCACCCATGCGACCAAAACCCGTGGTCTCGTTAGTGGCAGCGGCAATAAACCTTGGCGGCAGAAGGGTACCGGAAGAGCGCGAACGGGCGATATTCGGAACCCGATCTGGCGCAAGGGTGGGACAGTGTTTGGCCCACAGCCTCGGAGCTATGGTTACGCAATGCCGCGAAAGATGCGGCGAGGAGCTCTGCGCGCCGCCTTGTCCCAACGGATTTCTGAGAATAGCGTGACTGTGGTGGATAAGTTGGCACTTGGTGAGGTCAAGACAAAACTTGCAGGTGAATTACTCGATCGGCTTGGGGTAAGTCGGAGCGTTCTAATGGTTGACGTGAGACCAGATAACAAGCTGCTACTGTCGGTCAGGAATATTGAGGGTGTTCGCCTGGTTGGGATGACTCATGTGACGGCGCGCGACGTTATTGAATCGAGCTCTGTAATTACAACTCAAGCCGCAATTGAGGCGCTACAGGAAGTGTTGGCACAATGAAGCTCACAGAGGTGATCCGACGGCCACTTATCACTGAGAAAACCACTGTTATGCGGGAAGACGGCCTGACGCTCGCGTTTCAAGTTGCGATGAATGCAACGAAGATTGAGGTCAAGCAGGCTGTTGAGCAGTTGTTTAAGACTAAGGTGGCCAGTGTTAGGACTTCGATCACCCATGGTAAGACGAAACGGCAAGGGCGTTTTGTCGGGCAGCGTCCAGATTGGAAGAAAGCGTACGTCCGTCTTCGTGACGGTGAAAAGATGCCGGAGTTCCTTGAGGGTGCCTAGGTTTAATAAAGGGCAAAATGGCAATTCGTAAATACAAGCCGACATCGCCAGGCCGGCGGTTCCAAACGGTGCAGACCTTCGATGAGATTACGTCTGTTGAACCGTATAAGCCGCTTACTGAGTCGTTGCATCGCACAGGTGGTCGGAATAACACCGGGCAGCAGACCTCTTGGTGGCGTGGCGGTAGACACAAGCGTCGGTATCGCATTATTGATTTTAAGCGTTCAAAGCGTGACGTGCCGGCGACGGTTTCAACAATTGAATACGACCCGAACCGGTCGGCGCGCATCGCCCTAGTGACCTATGCTGATGGAGAGAAGCGGTACATTCTTCAACCAGAAGGCGTTAAGGTCGGCGATACGATAGTTGCCGGGGATCAAGTCGACATTCTTCGGGGAAATGCACTACCGCTAAAGAATATTCCTCTGGGAACGCAGGTGCACAATGTTGAGTTACGCCCAGGCAAGGGTGGGCAGATTGCGCGCAGTGCTGGCTCTTCTGTCCAGCTGGTTGCAAAAGAGGGTGCTTACGCGTCGATGAGAATGCCTTCGGGTGAAGTGCGTCGTATTAATATTGAATGTTTTGCAACTATTGGTCAGGTCGGCAACCTTGATCATGAAAATGTGTCGATTGGTAAGGCAGGGCGCAACCGCTGGAAGGGGAAGCGTCCGCACGTCCGTGGTTCGGCCATGAATCCGGTAGACCATCCGCTAGGTGGTGGTGAGGGTAAGACCGCTGGTGGTCGACACCCGGTGTCTCCTTGGGGCATGCCTACAAAGGGTTACAGAACCCGTAACCGCAAGATGACCGACCGGTTCATTATAAAGCGGCGGGCAAAGCGCAAGTCGAAGTAGCGAAGGACACTATGAGTAGATCGCTGAAAAAGGGCCCGTTTGTCGACCTATCGTTGCTTGAGAAGGTCGAGATCATGAATCGTGGTGGTAGCAAGAAAGTCATCAAGACTTGGTCTCGGCGGTCGACAGTCGTGCCGGAGATGGTCAGTCACACGATCGCCGTTCATAACGGGCGTAAGTTTATTCCGGTCTATATCACCGAAAACATGGTGGGTCACAAGTTAGGGGAGTTTTCCCCGACTCGCCAATTCAAGGGCCACACTACCAAGAGTGAAAAGGCTGCCACCGTGGGCGGTGCACCTAGGATGCCGCCAGGAGCCAGGTCGTGATAGAAGCTAGCGCCACCGGTCGCTACATCCGCACTTCTGCGCAGAAGGCCGGACTTGTCCTCAACGTGATTCGGGGTCGTGATGTTAACTCCGCGCTAGTCGTGCTTCGTTATATGCGTAAGGCGGTTGCTCGGGACATTGAAAAGGTACTTCGTTCCGCCATAGCAAATGCACAGCAGAGGGACGGTTTTAGTGGCGATGTTGAACGGCTGGTGGTTACGGCCTGCTACGCCAACGGAGGTCCGTCGCAGAAGCGTGTCCGCCCTGCGCCGATGGGTAGAGCTTTTAGGATTGTGAAGCGGACGGCGCATTTAACAGTGCAAGTGGGTGAGCGAACGGTTAGATCGGTTGAGGCTGTTCAATTGGAATCGGAAGAAAACGATACTGAGGAGCGTCAGGTAACACAGTCTACGCCGGTGTCGAAGAGGAAACGGTCCCCGCGTAAGTCAGCGGTGAAGCGGCGAAAAAGTAACTGACGTTGAGGACATAAAAATGGGACAGAAGGTCCATCCTTACGGATTTCGGCTTGGCTTCAATAAGACTTGGAGCTCTCGGTGGTATGCGGATAAGGATTACGCAAAGTTGCTGCATGAAGATTTGGCTCTCAAGCGGGATCTGAAAAAGCGATTCTCGCATGCGGGAGTGTCAAAGATTGAAATAGAACGGGCCGCTAATAAACTGAAGATCGACATTCACACGTCTCGACCGGGCATCATCATTGGCCGAAAAGGTGCTGAGGTCGATAAATTGAAAACTGAGGTGCAGAAGCGAACCAACCGTGAAGTATTTATCAATATCCAGGAGATCCAAAAGCCAGAGCTTGACGCTCAGTTAATCGGAGAGTCGGTGGCGTTGCAGCTAGAGAAACGAGTGGCGTTTAGGCGTGCTATGCGGAAGGCTGTTGAGTCAGCGCTCAGATTTGGAGCGAGGGGCATTAAGGTCCGTGTATCCGGGCGACTCAACGGTGCTGAGATTTCGCGATCCGAGTGGTATCTCCACGGACAGCTTCCACTGCAGACACTACGTGCTGACATTGACTATGGATTCGCCGAGGCTGGTACGACCTACGGGAAGATTGGTGTGAAGGTCTGGCTCTATAAAGGTGAGCGACTGAAGCCCTTGATTGGCCAGGAGGAAGAGTATAGTGCGCCACGTCGTCCGCGGCGAATGGGTTAACGATCATGTTGATGCCGAAGAAGGTTAAGTATCGGAAGCAGCAGCGAGGTCGCATGCGTGGAAAGGCCTGGCGTGGTTCGTCTGTTACGTTCGGCGATTATGGCTTGAAGGCTCTCGAACCGTGCTGGCTGACTGATCGTCAGATCGAAGCAGCTCGTATTGCCATGACACGTTTCATCAAGCGTGGAGGTAAGGTCTGGATCCGTGTTTTCCCGGATAAGCCAATTACCAAGAAGCCTCAAGAAGTGCGGATGGGTAAGGGTAAGGGTTCGCCTGAAGGGTGGGTTGCCGTTGTTCGTCCTGGACGAATTCTCTTTGAGATGGAAGGAGTCAACGAGGTCGACGCCCGTGAGGCGATGCGGCGTGCTACGGCAAAGTTGCCGATCCGGACTCAATTTGCGACGCGCTTCCTAGGGCAGATGTCATGACGAAAATTGCTGACTTTCGTGAACTCACGGACGAAGACCTTCGGCATCGGGAACGTGACCTGGATGAACAGGTGTTTCGGTTACGCATTCAGAAGTCGATGGGGCAACTAGATTCACCTTTCACACTTCGAGAAACTCGTCGCGACTTAGCACGAGTGAAGACGTTATTACGCGAGAACGAACGTAATCAAGAGATTACAACGAGATCAACCGATGAGGTAGTGGGCGAGTGACGTAATGGCAACTAAATCTGAGGTTCAAGGAATCGTTGTCAGCGACAAAATGGAAAAGAGTGTCGTTGTGGCGATTGAACGGCAAATACGGCACGGCCTATATGGTAAGACGCAGCGGCGCACATCAAGATTCGTGGCACATGACGATACGAATGACGCCAAAGTTGGTGACCGTGTGGCTATTGCTGAAGGACGACCAATGAGTCGGCGCAAGCGATGGGTCGTGACGCGAGTACTTAAGCGGAGCCGTGGTGTTTAGAGGAGTGGGGCAGCCCCGATGATTCAAATGCAGTCGGTCTTAGATGTGGCCGACAATTCTGGTGCACGAAAGATCGCAGTCATCAATCCGGTTGGTGGCTCCACGGGTCGTTATGCGCGGCTCGGTGACATCGTTGCGGCGTCGGTGAAGGAAGCTACGCCAGATTCGGCCGTGAAGAAGGGGCAGGTTGTAAGGGCGGTGATCGTGCGGACACGTAAAGAGCAACGTCGACGGGACGGTAGTTATATCCGTTTTGATCGAAATGCAGCAGTGCTGATCAACGAACAAAAAGAACCACTAGGGACCCGTGTATTTGGTCCGGTTGCTCGGGAGCTGCGTGAACGTAAGTTTATGAAAATTGTGTCTCTCGCGCCTGAGGTGTTGTGAGTCTCTCGACCAGTTGCACAGTTGTGTTAGTTACTTGGGTAAGGTGAAAGGTTTTCATGTCCCGCTTGCAGACGCCGATTCGACGAAACGATAACGTGATGGTGGTCGCAGGACGTGACCGCGGTAAAAGTGGTCGGGTGCTTCGAATTATTCCAGACTCTAACCGCCTTGTTGTTGAAGGAGTGAACTTCGTCAAGCGTCATACGAAACCGAATCCAGGAAAGAACATTAAGGGAGGTATCGTTGAGCGCGAAGCTTCACTACACGTGTCCAACGTGCAGCTTATCTGTCCTGAGTGTGGTGCCGCCACTCGGATTGGAAGGCTTCTCAGTGAAGGACGAAAAGTACGTGTTTGCCGGAAGTGCGAGGGGGTAGTCGACAAATGAGCCGGATGCGGGAACGGTACGTCAGCGAAGTGATGCCCGCTCTCCGTAAGGAGTTTGGCTATCGTAGTGTGATGGCTACTCCAAAGCTTGAAAAGATTGTTGTCAATATGGGATTGGGCGAGGCAACGCAGAACGTCAAGCTCATTGATGTTGGTGTTGACGAGTTAAGTCGGATTACTGGCCAGCGCGCCGTAGTTCGACGGGCAAAGAAGTCGATAGCGCAGTTCAAGGTAAGGCAAGGACAGCCGATCGGGGCGATGGTGACGCTTCGTGGGCAGCAAATGTATGAATTCCTTGACCGTTTGATTTCTGTGGCTTTACCGCGTGTTCGTGACTTTCGTGGTATTTCGTTGCGAGGTTTTGACGGTCGGGGAAACTACACGTTGGGTTTGAAAGACCAATTGATTTTTTTAGAGATCGATTACATGCAGGTCGAAAAGATGCGCGGAATGAACATCTCAGTTGTAACTACGGCGGGAACAGATGAAGAAGGCCGGAAGCTCCTGCAATTAATGGGGATGCCCTTTCGGACGAGTTGAAGGTGACCATACATTTAACAGTGTGTAGGTAAAGAGTAATGGCAACGACAGCCAAGAGAGCCAAAGAGAGTAAGACCCCTAAGTTCGAGGTGCGTCGGCGTAATCGCTGTTTGCGGTGCGGACGCCCAAGAGCTTATATGCGAAAGTTCGCACTGTGTCGACTTTGTTTTCGAATGTTGGCGCTCCGGGGCGATATTGCTGGAGTGATTAAGAGTAGTTGGTAGAAGGCTACGTCGGTGTAGTGGAACGGTGCTTGTAAATTCGCGCCGTTATTAGTGGGTAAGGTGAGAGTCAAGTTATGACTGATCCAATCTCGGATATGTTGTCACGAATTCGGAATGCCACAGTCGCTCGCCATCAGCGCGTGGACGTTCCATCGTCAAAACTTAAGATTGAAATTGCGCGGATTCTTCACAACGAAGGCTATATTCAGGGATACAGGGAACTTGATGCAAAGCCTGACGTCAATGGTGGAGTTCAGAAGACTATCCGCATTCTCCTGAAGTACGGACCCAGAGGTGAGCGGGTTATCACTGGAATCCACCGTGTGAGTCGGCCGGGTCGTCGGGTTTATTTTCGGCGCGATGCGGTGCCGAAGGTGCTTGCTGGGTTGGGTACCAATATCTTGACAACCTCGCAAGGCGTGATGACTGGCCGCGAGGCCAAGCGTACAGGCATTGGCGGCGAAGTCCTGTGCAACGTTTGGTAGCAGGTGTCTAGGGAAGTTGAATCATGTCTCGCATAGGCAAGAAGCCAATTGTTGTGCCCAAGGATGTGACGGTCAAGGTCGGCGAAGCCGTTGTTGACGTGAAGGGGCCAAGAGGCCAGCTCGCGCAGGCCATTCCACCGGGGATCGGCTTTCAGTTGGAAGGTAACATTCTTCAGGCGCAAATCGTCAGAGATGAACCAGGTTTAAGCAAGTTCCACGGGTTGGCGAGAAGCCTTGTCAACAACGCGGTACAAGGTGTGGTGGATGGCTTCACGCGTGAGCTCGACATCGTTGGTATCGGATACCGGGCCGAGCTCAAGGGACGGCAGGTGGTATTTACACTCGGTTACTCTCATCCTGTCGTGTTCGATTTGCCAGACGGAATCGACGTGAAGATTGACCGTCAGACTCACATTGTCGTGCAGGGTATTGACAGGCAATTGGTTGGCCAGGTTGCGGCCGACATTCGAGCCCTTCGCAAGCCCGATCCGTACAAGCAGAAAGGCATTCAATATACCGGCGAGAAACTAAAGAAAAAAGTTGGGAAGACTGGTGCGTGAGGGTGAATGGGACATGAGAATCAAAACGAAGAAGGATCGGCGACAGCGCATTCAGTTCAGAACGCGAAAGCATGTGACCGGCACAGCTGAACGGCCAAGGCTCATTGTTTTCAGAAGCGCGCAGCACATTTATGCGCAAGCGATTGACGATGTTTCTGGCACAACGGTAGTGGCTGCATCAAGCATTGAGCCTACCGTCAGGGCAGCGTTTGATAAGGAAACTGGTGGGGGTAATGTGGCCGGTGCGAAGGCGGTCGGAAAGATCGTTGCAGAGCGGTTGATCGCGAGCGGTGTGAATAGCGTCGTTTTTGATCGGGGAGGATTTCTATATCACGGGCGTGTGCAGGCGATGGCCGAGGCCGTGCGCGAAGCAGGGCTGCGGTTCTAACCGGACACAGAAAGCGGAGCGGTCGCCGCGGTTGAGAGATTATGTTTGAGACGAGAGAAAAAATTGATCCAACGGAACTTGATTTGAGAGACATGGTTGTGTCAATCAATCGAGTCACGAAAGTCGTTAAGGGCGGTAAGAATCTGAGCTTCAGTGCTTTAGTTGTCGTCGGCGACGGACTGGGTGCTGTCGGCTTCGCAGTTGGTAAAGCAAAAGAGGTCCCCTCGGCTATTAAGAAAGGTATTCAAGCGGCTCGAAAGGCGCTGATCCGAGTGCCGCTACAGGGGACGACTATTCCACATACTGTGGTTGGCCGCTATGGTGCGGGTAAGGTTCTGTTAAAGCCAGCTCCTGAAGGTACAGGCATTATTGCCGGCGGAGCCGTTCGGGCTGTAGTTGAATCAGCCGGTATTCAGAACATTCTTACTAAGTCGATTGGCTCTACGAATCCGCATAACGTTGTACGTGCTACTTTCATGGGTCTTACGAGTTTACTAGATCCGGTGGCGGTGGCTCGTCTCAGGGGAAAGAGTATTGAGGAATTAGGCGAGGCCTTTGTCCCAACGAACGATTAGGTCGACGTGCCCGTTGAATGATGCGGGAGGATGGGTAACCCATGGCTAAGCGGACGAGAAAATCGGTGGTCCCCAAGGTAAAGGTGACGTTGGTGAAGAGCACAATTGGTTACGACAACCGGCAGGCAGCTGTTGTGCGTGGTCTTGGGCTACGTCGGCTAGGGCACTGCGTCGAATTACCGGACGCACCGTCGATTCGAGGCATGGTTCATAAGGTGCGCCACCTGGTAAGAGTCGAAGAGGTCAGTTCCTAATCAGGTTCACCTTCAGGAAATTGGTAATGGATTTAAGCAAGCTTCAACCACCTAAAGGTCGCACCCACGCGAAGAAGCGAGTTGGTCGTGGTCAAGGTTCCGGTAATGGCAAGACCGCAGGTCGTGGACACAAGGGGCAGAAATCTCGCTCTGGTTATCACCGGAAAGTTGGTTTCGAAGGCGGTCAGATGCCTTTACACCGCCGGGTTCCGAAACGTGGATTTCATAACCCATTTCGCGTTGAGTACGCCGTGATTAATCTCGATACCCTTATGGAGCGGTTCGAGCCTGGCGTCGACGTAACCCTTGACCTACTTCGCGAACACGGGCTGATTCATGGCAGTAAGCGGAAGGTCAAGATTTTGGCACGTGGCGATCTGACGAAAGCGCTCACGGTGCACGCACACCGATTCAGCGTTAAGGCGGCTGAAAAAATCACGTCCGGTGGCGGTCAAGCGGTTGTGATAGAGAGCTCAGTGAAAACGACAGAGTAGTCATGTTAGAGAGCATTAAGAGCGTCTTTGCCGTTCCGGAGCTTCGGAATCGTGTGTTATTCACGTTCGCGGTGCTCGGTGTATATCGTGTGGGCAACCACGTACCGACGCCAGGTGTAAACACCGAAGCTCTTGCGATCTTAGCGGAGCAGGCCGCTAACACTATGTTCGGGCTCTACGACATGTTCTCGGGCGGGAATCTATCAAGGGTAACGATTTTTGCATTGGGCATAATGCCTTACATCAGCGCGTCGATCATTCTACAACTGCTGACCGTTGTCTGGCCTTATCTTGAACGGTTGTCGAAGGAGGGGGAGCTTGGTCGACGGAAGATTACACAGTACACGCGTTACGGCACCCTGTTTCTTTGCGTCGTTCAATCGCTTGGAATTTCAATTTTTCTAGAGCGTCAGACAAATATTGCAGGCGGTTTGCCACTAGTCTATGAGCCGGGTTGGAGCTTTCGTCTATTGACAGTGTTAACGCTGACGACGGGAACTATCTTCATCATGTGGCTTGGCGAGCAGATTACTGAGCGCGGAATCGGTAATGGGATGTCGCTTATTATCTTCGCGGGCATCGTGGTGGGTCTGCCGAGTGCGGTAATTACAACGGTCGATCAGCTTCGCTCAGGACAGATTGGCCTGTTTCGTCTGATTGCACTTGTTGGGCTCATGATGGCTGTGGTGGCTGCAGTTGTCTTTATCGAGCGAGGCCATCGGCGAGTCGTAGTGCAATACGCTAAGCGCGTTGTTGGTCGGAAGATGACTGGTGGTACCAGTACGCATATTCCGTTAAAGGTGAACACGGGTGGAGTTATTCCAGTCATCTTTGCTTCCTCGATTCTAGCGTTTCCTGCAACGATTGCGGGTGTGTTACCGGCTGGGGGCTGGGGGCAGACACTCACCGACCAACTGACCTATGGTATGCCTCTGTATTACCTTCTCTACGTATCCGGCATCATTTTCTTTGCCTATTTTTATACGGCCATCATCTTCAATCCTGATGATGTTGCCGAGAACATGCGTAAGTATGGTGGATTCATTCCTGGAATCCGGCCTGGGAAGAGGACAGCCGAATACATTGACACAATTTTGACGCGGATTACCCTAGCTGGCGCGATCTATTTGGCGATGGTCGCTGTTTTGCCAGATCTTCTTATCGTAGGGATCCGAGTCGCACCGATTCCATTCATTGGGGAACAACTTGATGCAGTTCTTCCGCAATTTATTACCCAGGGAATGAACGTGACGTTTTATTTTGGAGGCACGTCCTTGCTCATCATCGTTGGCGTCTCGATGGATACGGTGCAGCAGGTTGAATCGCAACTCATTATGCGGCACTACGATGGCTTTATGAAGAAGACTCGCATTCGTGGGAGACGAGGGTAGGGCCTAGCGGAGATGGGATGCAGCTTAACATTGCAATGCTCGGACCGCCAGGGGCAGGGAAGGGTACGCAGGCATCGCAGCTAGGTGAAGTACGAAATGTGCCAAGAATTTCGACGGGCGATATCTTACGAGAGGCTGCACAACTGGAGACCGAGTTTGGCCGTGCGGTACAGGCAACCATGGATACTGGTGGCTTGGTGAGTGACGAGGTGATGATCGGAATTGTCCGTGAGCGATTGGTGAGGGAGGATGCTCTGGAGGGCTTCGTGTTAGATGGGTTTCCAAGGACCGTAGCTCAAGCTGAGGCGCTGGATGAGATATTGGTTGATCGCGATCCATTGATTGTCCTTGATATCTCTGTTCCCTCGGATGAGTTGGTGCGTCGGCTTGCTGCTAGGCGTGTTTGTGGAGAGTGCGGGGAAATTTTTGGTGACAAATTGGGAACTGAGTGCGGGAAATGCGGCGGTGCGTTGGTGCAACGAAGCGATGATCGCGAGTCGATTGTGCACGAGCGGTTGAAAGTTTACGCTCGCGATTCGGAACCTTTGACGAGTTATTATCGCGGCCGCAGAACATTCGCTGAGATTGATGGAAGTCGAACGCCGGATGTAGTCGAGCGATTGGTGCAGGAAGCAATTGATCGTTTTCAGGGTTCGGTGGAGCGGGACCGATTGTGACTGATGCGAGGATAGGCGAGTGATTGTGTGCAAATCGCCTGAGGAACTGATACGGATGCGTGCGGCGAATCAGGTTGTGGCAAGCGTGCTGGATGAGTTGCGGACGATAGCCGCGCCTGGCGTTACCACGGCCGAACTGGATGCGACGGTCGAGGCTCGTGTACGTGAGGCCGGTGCTACGCCGGCTTTCAAAGGTTACCGGGGTTTCCCAGCGAGCTTGTGTGCTTCGATTAATGACGAGGTAGTTCACGGGATTCCGTCACCGCGAAAACTGATGGCAGGCGATATTGTGTCGCTTGACGTCGGCGTTTTACTAGATGGTTATTACGGAGACTCTGCGCTGACGGTGGCCATTGGGACGGTTTCGGACGAGGTGAAGCAGTTATTGCGGGTAACACGTGAGGCTCTAGATCTTGGCATTGAGCGAATGCGAGTAGGGTCGAGAGTTTCGGATATTGGCCACGCGATTCAATGTCATGTAGAAGGCAACGGTTTTTCGGTGGTTCGAGAGTTCGTAGGTCACGGTATCGGCACGAAGTTGCATGAGGAGCCTCAGATTCCGAACTATGGCGAACCTGGTAGAGGTCCGAGACTGGCCGAAGGCATGGTTTTGGCAATTGAGCCAATGGTGAATATTGGTAAACCAACTGTGCGCGTACTCGATGATCAGTGGACGGCTGTGACCAGGGACGGTAGCCTGTCTGCTCACTTTGAGCACACGGTTGCCGTAACCTCAAGTAGTGCAGAAGTCTTGACACGGCGGCCGAGTGATTCGCAGACCGTAACAGCGTGAGGAAGCGGAAATGAAGGTTCGAACATCTGTCAAACGTATGTGTGCCAAGTGTAAGATTGTTCGACGACGAGGTGTCGTCAGGGTTATCTGTAGCAATCAAAAACATAAGCAACGACAGGGTTGAACGAGAAATAGCAGTGGAGTGCAACGGTTGCACGTGAGAGCGAAGGACACAGATGGCACGTATTTCAGGCGTTGATTTACCCAATACGAAACGGATTGAGATCGGTTTGACTTCTATTTATGGAATCGGCCGAAAGCGGGCAACTGATATTCTTGAGGTGGCTGGTGTCAGTGGCGATGTTCGGGTCAAGGATCTCACTGAAGACGACGTTCGTAAGATCAGTCGCGTGATCGAAGAGCAAGGTCAGGTCGAGGGCGACCTGCGTAAAGAGATCTCTGTGAGCATTAAACGGCTCATGGAAATCGGTTGCTATAGGGGAATGCGCCACCGACGAAACTTACCTGTGCGTGGGCAGCGGACTCACACCAACGCTCGGACTCGTAAGGGGCCGCGGAAAGGTGCGGTCGCTAGGAAAAGGACAGTTTAGCGCGAAAGGTCACAAGGCATGGCGAAGAAAGAAGCGATTGAAAGTTCACTTCCAGAACCGACGAAAAAGTCTGTTAGGCGGAAAAAGACTTTCAAAAAGCGCGGCGTGAAACGTGTCGTACAGCATGGCCACGCGCATATTCAAGTGTCGTTCAATAACACCATTATTACGATCACCGATCCTGACGGTAATGTAGTCGCTTGGTCTAGCTCTGGTGGTATTGGTTTTAAAGGATCCCGAAAGGGCACTCCGTTTGCAGCAACCCAGGCAGCTATTACCGCGGGGAAGGCGGCTAAGGGAGTGGGTATGCGGTCGCTTGAAGTACGAATAAAGGGGCCTGGTGCTGGAAGAGAGTCGGCGGTTCGTGCTCTCCAGACGATTGGATTAGACGTCAGGTCGATCCGCGATGTGACTCCGGTGCCGCACAATGGTTGTCGCCCTCCGAAACGTCGGCGGGTGTAACAGTTATGGGAATTGTTATTGGAATGAGACGGTAAGGACACGACATGGCACGATACACAGGTGCAGTTTGCCGGCTTTGCCGGCGTGAGGGTATGAAGCTCTTTTTAAAGGGCGAGCGGTGTTATATGGAGAAGTGCGCCATTGAAAAGCGTAACGTTCCGCCAGGTCACCACGGCAAGGGTAGGAAGGCTAAGCTCATGGGGTACGGTTTACAGCTTCGTGAGAAACAGAAAGTGAAGCGTACCTATGGCGTACTAGAGAGTCAGTTCAGACGCTATTTTGAGTCTGCCGATCGCCATCGGGGCATAACCGGTGAAACCTTACTTCAGCTACTTGAGCGTCGATTTGACAACGTGATCTACAGGCTCGGATTAGCGACCTCACGACCTCAGGCGAGGCAACTCGTGCGTCATGGACACTTCTTTATTAACGGCCGCCGTGTCAACGTGCCGTCGTACTCGGTGGGAGTTGGTGATGTTTTGAGCGTGCGCGAGTCAAAGGCCAAGAGTAAGTCGATTCAACACGCGATGGAGGAAGTTAAGGGACGGGGAATTCCCGAGTGGCTTGAGTTTGATGCAGAACACCTCTCCGGCCGCGTTGCGTCGCTGCCGACACGCCAGCAGATTAATCTGCCCGTGCAAGAGCAGCTTATAGTCGAGCTTTACTCCAAGTAATTCTCGACAACCGTCGAAATTTGGTAGAAACGATTTGAGAAAGGACTGATGTCGATGTTGTGGAAAGGTTTCCAACGGCCAAAGCGCTTGGAGTTTGAGCGGGAAACGTTGACTGACCGATTCGGTCGGTTTTCTGCGCAGCCATTCGAGCGTGGATTCGGCACTACTGTCGGGAACGCAGTGCGCCGCGTATTACTCTCATCAATCGAAGGCGCAGCGGTCGTTGCGGTAAAGATCGAGGGGGTACAACACGAGTTCTCTCCGATTCCAGGTGTTGTTGAGGATGCGACAGATATCATTCTGAATGTTAAGCAGGTGCCACTGCGGATGCATGTGGAGCACCCTAAGACCCTGCTGCTTACGTCGAACAAGGTTGGTGAGATAAAAGCCCGTGACATTCAGACGGACCCTGATGTGGAAATCCTTGAACCGGATGCTCACATCGCAACGATTGGTGAAGGTGGCCGATTACAAATGGAAATGAGGGTTCGCCAAAGCCGGGGTTATGTGTCGGCCGATAAGAATTTTGACGATGATTTGGGGGTTGGCTGGATCCCAATCGACTCCGTCCACTCACCGATCAAGAAGGTTAATTACCTTGTCGAGGCTGCCCGGCTGGGACAAACCACTGATTACGAAAAAATAACCTTGGATGTGTGGACTAACGGCTCGGTCACGCCGCGTGATGCAGTGTCATTGGCTTCGAAGTTGATTCAAGATCACCTAAAGATCTTTATCTCCCTAGATGATCCAGTTGAGCAAATACAGGACCTCTCAGTTGAACAGCCAAAGCTGACCGCGAACGAAAACCTCGAGAAGAGTGTAGAAGAATTGGAACTCTCGGTACGGTCATACAACTGCCTAAAGAATGCTGAGATTAGAACGATCTCTGAGCTTGTGCAGAAGACGGAAGCCGAAATGCTCAAAACTAAAAACTTCGGAAGGAAGTCTTTGAACGAGATTAAGGAAATCCTTACAAACATGGGACTTAGCCTTGGTATGCGGCTCGAACAGACAGTGCCGCAGTCTGAGGAGAAGCCACAATCAGAAATCGACCCTGCGATCTGAAGCGCGTAGTGGACGAATGCGTGCAACATAGAACTGTGAAGGTTACATGCGTCATCGAGTAGCACATCGAAAGTTGGGACGGACTAGTGAGCATCGGAAGTCGCTGCTCAGAAATCAGGCTGAGGCGTTGCTTCGTCACGAGCGAATTCAGACGACCGTGTCCAAGGCAAAGGAATTACGACCGTTCGTGGAGCGGCTGATTACGATTGCTAAGCGTGGACTGGCGGCTGACGATGTGGGGCGTGGCGTACATGCGCGAAGACTCGTTCGTCGTGACATTGCCGATCAGGTGATTGTGAGTAAGCTGTTTGATGGAATTGCGCCACGCTTCGAGAAGCGGGCAGGTGGTTACACGCGTCTCCTTCGGCTCGGGTTACGGCAGGGTGACAAGGCAGAAATGGCGCAAGTGGAACTGGTGGGAAGCGAGTACTCGCCAAAGTCAACAGGACCGTTGCAACCTGAAGTTGCGTCTCCACAGAAGTCAAGCCAAGGAGTTGGAGGGCGGCTCCGAGCTGCAGCGCGACGAATTCGAGGTAAAGGTGATGTGGACGATTCTGCCGAGCAGTCCTAAAAGGTTCCGGAGAAACCCAAGGTCTTCTTGATATCTGGCTGCTGGGTCAGCTGTTGCCGGCTGTTTTCTATGAGCTTTCGGCCTTTGCTGCTGAGATGATGTCACTGTGGAGGTGAGCCGGCACCTCTTCGTAGTGAGAGAACTCCATTTGATACGCCCCTCGGCCTCCGGTCACGGACGTCAATTGCTGTTCGTAGGTCAACATTTCCGCTATTGGGACCTGAGCTTTAATCGCGGTCATTGCACCGCGAGGCTCCATCCCGCCTATGCGACCGCGCCGACTATTGAGATCGCCCATTAGATCGCCAGCAAATTCGCTCGGAGAGTGGATTTCAACGTTCATGATCGGTTCCAGAAGTGTGGGCTTGGCGCGTGTCATTGCATCCTTAAACGCCAAGGAGCCTGCCATCTTAAACGACATCTCGTTTGAATCTACTGGGTGGAACGAGCCATCGAACACCGTTGCCTTAAAATCGACAACTGGGTAGCCTGCGAGATATCCACGCATCCGTGACTGCTGGATGCCTTTCTCGACTGCTGGCACGAACTGTCTTGGGATGGAACCACCAAAGATCTCATTGGCGAATTCGAAATCGCTACCCCGAGGTAACGGTTCCATGCGGATCTTGCAGTCACCGAATTGTCCGTGACCACCAGTCTGTTTCTTGTGACGTCCGTGGGCCTCGGTTGAGGCCAAAATCGTTTCGCGGTACGCAATCCGTGGCAGCTTGAGATTCACCTCGACGCCAAAACGACGTTTTAGTTTGGCAACCGTGACCTCAATGTGTACCTGTCCCTGGCCCGAGAGCAGGAGTTCCTGAGTTTGGTCGTCTCGCTTGTACTCGATAGTCGGATCTTCTTCGCGAAGACGTTGCAGGGATGTGCTGATTTTCTCCTCGTCACCACGACTTTTCGGTTCGATAGCGTAAGATAACACTGGTGAGGGGAAGCTGAACGGAGGAAACTTAATCGAGCTGCCTTTGTCCGCCAGCGTATCGCCTGTGTGCGTATCTTTTAGTTTTGCAACGGCACCGAGATCCCCAGCACGGAGTTCATCCACAGGAGTGTGAGTCTTACCTTGGAGTAGCAGTAAGCTGCCGAAGCGCTCAGCCGAATCCTTTGTGAGGTTATGTACCGTTGCATCAGCTTGAATGGTGCCGGAAGCAACGCGGAACATTGTGATTCGTCCGGCGAACGCATCGGCAATGGTCTTCCATACATAGGCAGCGGTTGGTCCATCGCTTGAGGCAACCTTCTGTTCGGACTCTTTGTCACTGTTTACACTACGGAACGGACGATCGGCTGGGGATGGAGCGTATTTTACGAGAGCATCTAGAAGCGGTACGACGCCGATATTAAGCGTAGCCGAGGTGCACAGTAGCGGTGCAACTTGGCCTGCGAGGACTGCTGTGCGGAGGCCGGCTTCGAGTTCTTCCTGTGTGAGCGTTCCAGCCTCGAAGAACTTCTCCATAAGGTTGTCATCGGCTTCCGCCACCATTTCAATCAAAGCCTCTCGTGCGGTTTTGGCCGAAGCGACGATGTCGTCTGGGATTTCTTCGACTGAAGGTTTGCCGTTGCTACCTGAGGTGAACACGAGCGCTCTCATGGCAACGAGGTCGACGACTCCCCGGAACGATTTTTCACTACCGATTGGCACTTGGATTGGCACGATGGTGCGCCCAAGCACGTCCTGAAGCGACGTAAGGGAACGAGTCAAGCTAGCTCGCTCACGATCAAAGTGGTTGAGTACGACCACCTTAGGAATACCGAGTTCTTCTGCCTCAGCCCAGGTCTTTTCCGTTTGCACTTCAACTCCTGAGACAGCGTCCACCACGACAACGGCGGTGTCGCTGACGCCCAATGCTGTTCTTGCCTCGCTGAGGAAATTAGCGATCCCTGGGGTATCGAGAACGTTGATTTTAATCTTGTTCCACTCAGCGTAGGCAGCACTCGCGGCCAAGGTATGTTTCCGCTCGATTGCCTCCTCGTCAAAGTCGGTGACCGTGGTGCCTTCGTCTACCATCCCCAAGCGGTTCACCATGCCCGCATCAAATAGCATGGCCGAGGTCAGCTGCGTCTTTCCGGAGCCGCTATGCCCAACGATCGCAACATTCCTGATGCTCGGTGTGTCGTAGACCCTCATTGCGGTTACCCTCCCTTGTCCAAGAGACCCAGACCTAGCCAGTGTGCCTAGGCAGGCAGGCCAGCTCCTAAACCGAAAAGCCATCATATATCAGGCCTCCGCTGTCGGACAGTAGAAGGCGTCCGCGAGGATTTCATCTTGACACTACGGCGTCTGTTCCCTACGATGCAGGACGCTCGGGAAAAGTTCGTTGGCGGGTCTATCTGGCGTTTGGCGCGGGGTACGCTGTGCTCGGTTTCGTTCCTAAAGAAATATTCTTAACTAAGGGTGTAGGCAGACATCGCGAGAAGCTCACGTCTTTTGAGCGGGCGCTGAGGTCTGCCGGAATCGCGGCGTGCAATCTTGTACGTGTCTCGAGTATTTTTCCACCAGGTTGTAAGATTTTGTCACGCACTGAAGGTGTGCGGCGGCTTCAAGCTGGGCAGGTCACTTTTGTAGTCATGTCGGATGCAGCATCCCGGGAACCACACCGACTTATTGCTGCTACGATCGGTTTGGCGATTCCACGAGATCCGAAGGTTCATGGTTATCTTTCAGAGCACCATAGCTACGGCGAGAACGAGGAGACCGCTGGTGATTACGCCGAAGAGTTGGCTGCCGAGATGCTCGCGACTGCGCTGGATCTCGACTTCGATCCTGATAAGAGTTGGGACGAGAAGAAAGAGGTGTACCGGCTCTCCAATCAGATCGTCAACACTAGAAACGTTACTCAGTCTGCCGTTGGTGACAAGCAAGGGCGATGGACCACAGTGATTGCTGCTGCGGTGCTCGTTGGCTAAATTTCTCAACGCCAATCAATTCACGGTCTATCTTCTTGTTGTTTAGGCAAGCTAGCTTCTCGTGTGGATATTATCGCGCTGACCAAAACAACTAGCTGATACTTTGTGAAGAATATTAAAATCGACTGGAGACTGTGAAGGGTAATAATAGTTTCTCTTGGGTCGAGCTACTGATCGTTATCGCGGTTGTAGGCATCGTTGGAACCATTTCAGTTCCGAGCTGGCTTCGTGCCCGCGTAGCGGGCAGTGAGGCGTCCATAGTTGCTTTGCTGCACGCTATTAACAGTGCACAGTCGCGCTATGCAGCTAGCTGCGCTAATGGCTACTATGCGCCGACCTTAGCTTTGTTGGCCACACCACCTGCCACAGGTGGCGACCATGGTTTCCTTGGTCAGGATTTTGAAAACGATCCTTCGCTGAAGAAGTCATATGGCATCATATTAACTGCTGGTTTGGAAGCACCCGGCGTTCCTGCTCCGTGTAACGGTACGGTGCCTGGCACGGTCGTGACGACCTACTTCGTAACCGCTGTTCCGACGAATGATGGAGATCATGTTTTTGGTACGAATCAGAGCGGAAGGATTTATCAATCAAGCGGACCTATGAAGGTGACTTATAGTGGGGTCCCGTTTGGAGCGAGCGAGATTCAGTGAATATGGTGGTGTTCTTATGAGTTTAGCAGCCTTTCGGTTAAGTGCGGTGTTCGTGTTGGTTGGGTTCGGTGCCTCAGTCGCGTCTACTTATGTGCACGCTCGGATATTCAGCGATCCGACCTACGTCAGCTTTTGCGACGTTAGTAGCACACTCAATTGCACGCAGGTGTACCTTAGCCAATACGGTAGCATCGGCGGTGTCCCAGTTGCCTATCTTGGCCTAGTGTGGTTCATGTTTACTGGAGCCCTCATTCTGGCAGCTCGACGAACTACGTCTCCAATCAGGGCACATCTCGCAGCGTATCTGTTCTTGTTGTCGACTTTGGCACTGGCGTTTGTGTTTTATCTAGCCTACGCCTCGTTTGTCGTCCTAGGGGCTATCTGTATGCTGTGCGTTGCTGTATACGTGGCGGTTGCAGGACTCTTCATCGTGTCGGGAGCCTCCATGTCGACGGCGATATCACATTTGCCAAGCCTAATAGTGACGGATATTCGGGTCCTAAGAAGATTTCCGATCGCATTTGGCTTAGTGATTTCATTGGTTCTTGGGTCAGTGTTGGGTGGGGCATGGCTTAGAACGACGACGGAATTAGAGGGGGTTGCAACGGCGCCAGCGACTTTGTCGGTCAGTGAGCGGGAGGAGTTTATTCGCTGGTGGAGTTCACAACGTCGCGTGGAATTACCAATCGTGGATGAAGATGCTGAAGTTCTTGTCTTGAAGTTTAACGACTACATGTGTCCACCATGCAAGCAGACCTATCTGAACTATAAGTCAGTGTTCGCGAAGTACGAGGCCATACGACCTGGAGCTGTCAAGCTGTTGACCAAGCATTATCCACTCGACCCGGAGTGTAATGAGACAGCACCTAACGGCATACACTATGCGTCTTGTGAGGCCGCCGCTGCGGTGCTATTGGCCGAGCGGGGTGGTGAGGAAAGGGTTGGGGCACTCGAAGACTGGCTTTTTGAGCACCAAGCCACCTTGTCAGCGAGCAGCGTTCAAACCGCCGCTCGAGATATTGGTGGGGTAGATGACTTTGAAGCCGAGTACTCATCGATACTTGAGAGGGTGCGCGACGACATTGCACTTGGTGTGAGTCTTAATGTCGAAGCGACACCGACATTCGTTATCAACGGTGTAGCTGTTACCGGTGGCTTAACCGTGCAGTACTTTGATGCGGCGATCGCTTTCGAGCTAGAACGAGCCGGAACAACTCAATAGGTTCGCTTGAGGCAGGTTGATGTTTGCGCGGTCTACTCAACCAGCTAGGGCCTTAGGCCCAGTCGTTTCAATGCGGCGTTGATCTGTCTAGTTGTTACGTCGTCTACGACGATCGCTGTTCCGATCGACGTCGGCAGGACAAAGTGTAACTTTCCCTCCTTTATCTTCTTGTCACGATTGATCGTGTCAATGACCTGCTTTGAGGAGAGGTCGGTGACTGATGGCATAGGCCCAAGTTTAGTAATTAGCCCTGACAATGCCTTGCGGGACTCTGGCGCGAGTGTTCGACGTCGTTCTGCAATATCGGCCGCTGCTAACATGCCGTAGCCGACAGCCTCGCCGTGTTTGAAGCGACGGTATTTTGTTACTGCCTCGATCGCATGACCGACTGTATGGCCAAAATTTAGTATGCGGCGAAGTCCGGCTTCCCGCTCATCTGTTTCTACGATTGAACTCTTAATTCGACAACATTCTGCAATGATCGGTTGGAGAGCCATCTGGTTATGATCGAACAGCGCTGACAGATCGCGTTCAACGGTTTCGAAGAGATCACGGTTCGCAATCATCCCATACTTGATGACTTCATAGAGCCCAGCTCGGAACTCCCGCCGAGGCAATGTGGTAAGTAGTTCAGGATCGATGAGTACTGACGCGGGCGGATAGAATGCCCCAATCAGATTCTTACCAAGTGTGTGGTTGACTCCAACCTTACCGCCAATCGCACTGTCAACCTGTCCGAGTAGGGTGGTTGGGACATGAAAAATAGTGATACCTCGAAGAAACGTTGCACCTGCAAACCCCGCCACATCTCCTACGATGCCACCGCCGACCGCTACTAGGACCGCTTGACGGTCTGCTCCAGCACGGATCAACGATTCATAAATTCGGCTGACTGTATCGAGTGTTTTGAAGCGTTCGCCGTCAGGAATCTGAATAAGTTCTGCATCAGGAAGTGCGGCGCTAATAGTTTGGCCGTGAATCCGCCAGATGGTGGAGTTAGAGACGATGAATCGCCTGCCTTTTGGCGCTGTCTGGTCAACTAGCGATGAAAGACGCGATATCAGGCCGGTCGCGATATGAATCGGGTATGTGTGTGTGCCAGAGGTTATGTTGATGCAAGTCGGTTTCATCGGTGGAAGAAATCCTTCGACCATGGATCAGATGGTAGGATAGCAGTAATTTGGAGTTTTCGTGCGACCCACTCGGTGACCTGAGCGCGTCTTATGGACCGTCACCGGATGGGCAGATGTAGTCGGGCTGCGCTATTAAGTTTTATTATTCGTAATCCGACACGTTCAAGAAGAGTGAGGCGGCGGCTCGATGGCGGACAAGAAGAACGCGTTTGTTACGGAAATCACACCCAGGTCGAAGGATTTTTCCCGATGGTATCTCGACGTTGTGAGGCGGGCTGAGCTGGCAGATTATTCACCAGTTAAAGGATGCATGATCATCCGGCCGTACGGCTATGCAATCTGGGAGTTGATGCAGCAGGCGCTGGATCGTCGATTCAAGGCTACCGGCCACGTTAACGCGTATTTCCCTTTGTTCATTCCCGAGAGTTTGCTACGTAAAGAAGCAGCTCACGTTGAGGGGTTTGCGCCACAGGTAGCTTGGGTGACTCACGGTGGTGATGAGGAGTTAGAAGAGCGACTGGTTATTCGCCCGACTTCTGAGGCGATAATTGGCACGATGTACGCTAAGTGGATCCAATCGTGGCGTGACCTGCCGATCCTAATTAATCAATGGGCGAACGTGGTTCGGTGGGAAAAAGTAACACGACCATTTTTGCGAACCACGGAATTCCTCTGGCAAGAGGGACACACCGCCCACGAGACGGAGCAAGAAGCGGAAGAGGAGGCGCTTCGCATGTTAGGCGTCTATAAGGATTTCGCTGAACGAGAACTTGCGATGCCCGTGATTGAAGGCCGCAAGAGTGAAAGTGAAAAGTTCGCGGGAGCGGTGCACACCTACTCGATTGAGGCGCTTATGGGTGACGCACGTGCCCTCCAGGCTGGCACCTCCCATCATTTAGGGCAAAACTTCGCCAAAGTTTTTGACATTACATTTCAGGCGAAGGACAAGTCAGTGCAGTACGTCTGGCAGACCTCTTGGGGGATGTCAACACGTCTCGTCGGTGGTGTAATCATGATGCACGGTGATGATTCTGGGCTGATCTTGCCGCCTAAGATTGCACCTTACCAAGTTGTCATCGTTCCGATCCTGCGCGGCAACTGGCAGGAAACCATTTTGCCTCACGCCGAGTCGGTTCGGGACGAACTCAGTGCGGCAGGCGTTCGGGTAACTTTGGATGCTCGTGACTCATACACGCCGGGGTGGAAGTTCGCCGAATGGGAACTTAAAGGGGTACCAGTGCGCCTTGAAGTCGGACCGAAGGATATCGAAAAGTCGCAGGTTATGTCGGTTCGCCGTGATAACCGTAATAAGGTGCCTATTGCTCGTAAAGAGGTTGTCTCTGGGGTTCAGACGCTCCTCAGCGAGATTCAGCAGGATTTGTTCGACCGTGCGTGTCAGTTCCGTGACGAATATACGGTCAGGACGACGTCGTATGAGGAATTTAAGAAGATTATGGAGGGCCGACCGGGATTCGTTATTTCGCCGTGGTGTGGGGAAACGATCTGCGAGGCCGCCATCAAGGCTGAAACTCAGGCGACCATTCGGAACCTACCCATGAGTGGTTTAGAAGCGTCCGCCGAGACCTGTGTTCGCTGCGAAGCCCCAGCACGTGAACAAGCGTACTTTGCCAAGTCCTATTGATTTTTTCTCAACGAGACTTTCGATTTAATCGTCGTCGGGCTTTCTCTTTTGGAAGACCCACGCGATGCCGATGCTAATCCCATATAGGACTATCATTGGCGCGGCCATAGCAGTTTGCGTCACTGGATCGGCGGACGGCGTCAGAATAGCTGCAATGATGAAGATAATCAGGATTGCATACTTTGTATTCTTGATTAGAAACTTTGGTGTAACGAGTCCAAGCTTGGCGAGGAAGAACACGAGCGTTGGCAGTTGGAACACGATCCCCATTGCCAACAGCATTTTGACGTAGAGAGAAAACACCGGAGCGATTTTTGGCATGAAGTCCATGTAGTCGGTCGAGAATCCTGCGAAAAAGCTCCAGGCTAATCGGAACACTACAAAGTGCGAGAACAGCGCACCTCCAAGGAAGAAGATTGAGGTGAACGCGACGAATGGGATCGCCCACTTCCTCTCGTGTGTGTAGAGGCCGGGTGCAATGAATTTCCAGATCTGTGACACAAGGATCGGCATTGCCAGCAAGAGACCCGCCAGCGCTGCCATCTTCATGTAGAGGAAGAAAGCTTCCCCTGGCTCTGTGTAAATGAGTTTCCCGCCAGGCGGTAGCACCTCCTGAAGCGGTACCATGATGAACTCAAAGATGTACCTAATGAACCCGAACGCAATGATGAAGCCACCGAGGATACCGTAGACTGTATAGACTAGCCGTTTGCGGAGTTCGTCTAGGTGTTCTAGGAATGACATCCGACCGCCAGCTGAGCTTCCCTCGTCGTCAGCGGCCCGAGGGTCCTCAAGCGATTGCGGTTGGACGGGTGCGGGATGCGGGTCTTTTTCTGACTCCGACGACATCGAGTTCTGTCAGGGACAATCAGACGCCCGATTTTGGCGGGCTCTGTTCTGAAGCCACGTTCGTGTCAGCCGGTGCGGATGCTGGCTCGGGTGCGGCGGCTGTGGAAGCTTGCGCTTCCACGGGAGCTGGAGTCGGTGTTTCTGATTTCTTTGGCTCTGGTGTGCGGGTATCCTCGACTCGAATTTCTTCTTCCAGTGTATTACGCAGGTCGTTTGATGCACGCTTGAACTCACCGATACTTTTGCCCAGTGATCGACCCAGTTCAGGCAATTTTCTTGGACCGAAGATGATCAAGGCGATAACGAAGATGATGATGAGCTCTGGCATTCCAATTGAGCCAAACATGTTCTAGTGCTCCTTAAACCCTTCATTTTGGGCCGCCTCGGTCGGACAACCCACGCTCCCGGACAATGCGCAGTGCGGCAATCAGATCGTGATTGAACTGTCAGCACGTAAAAACATACCACTCGCATTATAGGAACGTGCCCAGGTCCGGTCAAGCTAGGCTCGACAGGGCCATGCTCGGAACCCATTGCGAGATATGAGCTTATTTTAGTACGATCCAATCATGCGGATTATACGGTCGCTTCCGGTGCTGGTGATGGTCGTAGTTGTTTCTGCGCTTGCTGGCGGCCTGTTTGGCGGCCGGGTGTTGGCGACGCAGGATCAGGTGGCGGAGCAGTATAAGGCCTTCTCCAATGCCCTTGCGGTAATCGAAACTAACTACGTTGACGAGGTCGATACTGATCGACTGATTTACAGTGCGATTAATGGAATGCTGCAAACACTCGATCCGCACTCGAGCTTCATGGACCCGCGCACCTATTCACAGATGCGAGAGCGTCAAGAGGGGCGCTACTATGGTCTTGGCATTACGATTCAAGTAATAAACGGTGATATTAAAGTTATCGCGTTGTTCGAGGGGTCGCCAGCCTATATGGAGGGCATCAGGCGCGGCGATGTGATCGCCGAGATTGAAGGTGAGTCCGCGAAAGGCTGGACCAGTGACCAAGCGGTAAGAAGTCTCCGAGGTCCTAAGGGTTCAGTGGTTAATATCGCCATTCGCCGTCTTGGCTACGACGTCCTGATACCTCTTGAAGTGATGCGCGACGAGATCAATATCCAAACGATTCTTGGCGCGTTCATGGTTAGCGAGTCGACAGGTTATATCCGTCTGCGAGACTTTTCCGAGACAACCGATCGTGATTTAGGTGTGGCCCTTGAGAAATTGGCTACACAGGGGATGCAGCAACTACTTCTAGATCTCCGTGACAATCCCGGAGGGCCCCTCGATCAAGCTATTCGTGTTGCGAACCGATTTCTTCCACGCGGTGACATGATCGTCTACACGAGAGGGCGAGTACAGAACGCAGATCAAGATTATTATGCTAGAGAGGACAGTGATTTTGCCGATCTCACACTGATCGTTCTAGTGAATCGTAATAGTGCCAGTGCTTCGGAGATCGTTGCGGGGGCCATTCAGGATCATGATCGAGGTCTCATTGTTGGGGAGACCACTTTCGGTAAAGCGCTCGTGCAGTCGATCTACCAGGTAAGCCAGGGTGCTGGATTGGCTCTTACAACAGCTCGTTATTACACCCCAAGTGGTCGATTGATTCAACGGCCCTGGGACGGTACATTCGACGAGTATTTGAACTATTCGTTGCAGGACCAGGAAAGGGAGCGCGACCATTCAATCACTGACTTGAAGTACACCGATTCAGGTCGACAAGTCTACAGTGGTGGTGGTATCGAACCAGATCGATTTATGGCCGGGCCCCTTGAAGGTTTCGACCCCACCCCTATGGGTCGCCGCTTGTTCACGCGACAGGCGTTTTCTGATTACGCTCAGAGGTACTCGGCGTCTGGGGATACGCGAATCACTGAAGAAGGTCAGGACCGCATCAACGTTGATAGAGATTTTAAGGTTACAGACGAAATGCTGTCTGATTTCATGGATTTTGTGACACAGAGACGGATAGCGATTGATGACGAGGAACTGGTTAAGGACGAGGCATTTGTGAGGGCCATGATCAGGTATTACATCGACTTAGACCTCTTTGGCGTTGGTGATGCGAGGCGGCATTTAGTCGAGATTGATCCGCAGGCGACGTTCGCAATGAGCCTGTTTGCTGATGCAGAGGCACTGACGCAACTGTCGGTGGCAGGCCAGCCCATCCATTAATGGACGGGCGATGCTACGGTCCTTCCGTGGGCTGGCGTCCTCGTGCCAGATACTATATTTAGTGGCGTAATTTCAACTTGCCCCAAGGCCTAGCCCCTTGGTACACTCCCATCGTGCCCGTGCGGCCTCGAGGCTCTCTGCTGTAGGGTATGAGTAGGCGGGGGACGGGCGTCTAGTAACCCGTGGAATCTGGTGGCGTTTCCTTAGGGTGCGCCAACTGACTTATATTTTCCATGGTGGCACCTGCCTTCGTTTCGGCCGTCTAGGTTGCTTTCAGGACAACGTTATCGAGTGCCCCCAGACGCTCGATTGGCAAGGTGAAATGACCGTTAATCACGCAGCTGGTGTTTCGCACGTTTCTGGCCTGGTGCCAGTCCGTAGCCATTGAAGGGTTCTTGATGTATTTGCAACACCTTGAGATTTCTGGCTTCAAGAGCTTTCCCGATCGTTCCAAATTGAAGTTTGACGATGGGATGACTGCAATCGTCGGCCCCAACGGGTGTGGTAAGAGCAATGTTGTTGATGCCATCACTTGGGTGTTGGGTGAGCAGAGCGCAAAGAGTCTTCGTGGTGATCGGATGCAAGACGTCATCTTTAGTGGTAGCGATGGTCGGAAGCCGATTGGTGCTGCTGAAGTCAAGCTTCTCCTTCGAGGTGTCACCGCAGCTAGCGTTGGACGGTCTAATGGGCACAGCCAAGGCGGTGGGAAGAACGGGTATGACAAATCCGATGTGAATCGGAAGAACAATGGCCACGGCCACGTCACGAATATTGTACTTGATGAGGTTGAGTCAGCGCCTGGTTCCGAGGCCGACTTAGGGGCTGCTGTGTCCAGTGTGGCACGTGATGTAGAGGTCTCCCGTCGGCTATATCGTTCGGGTGAAAGTGAATACTTGATTGATGGCAAGATTTGTCGCCTGCGAGACGTGCAAGACCTATTGATGGATTCTGGTGTTGGAGTGAAGGCTTATTCCGTCATCGAGCAGGGGAAAATTGGTCAGATTTTGAGCGCGCGGCCGAGCGACCGACGCCAGTTAATTGAAGAAGCTGCTGGCGTCACGAAGTATAAAAGCCGTCGTCACGCTGCTGAGTTAAAAGTGGAAGCTGCGAAGCTAAACCTTGCTCGTGTGGACGACATCGTCCACGAGGTTGACAAGCAACGAAATGCACTCAAGCGTCAAGCAGCGAAAGCACGACGGTACCGGCGGCTGCGGGAGGAGTTACGTCGATGGGAGAAGGTGCTATTCACTCGTCGGCACCGAGCGCTCGCCCTGACTGTCGCAACTGCTGATGCTAACTTAGCCGACGTACGTACTGATGAGCAGGCCGCTTCGGCTCACCTAGCCGAACTTGAGAGTCGGCAAGAGCGGCAACGGATCGAATTGACCGAAAGTGAGATTCGGGCGACATCGACGCGAGACACGGCTCACAACCGAGAATTGGAAATCGGTCGATGTCAACAGCAGTTAGAATTTTGTCGGCAGCAGGTTGACGAATTGAACGTCTCCTCTGAAGAGCTTCGTGAGAGGCTGATGAAGCTCGAGGCTCAACGTGCCCCAGCTAGTGAAAAGCTCGAGAGACAGCGAGTTGATGTGACCAAGGCCGAGGCAGCGTGCCATGAAGCTGAACAGAAAATTATTACGGACGAGAAAGCGTACGCGGCTGCCCGTCTCGAAATTCAAAATAGTGAAACTAATGTTGAATCTTCCCGGGACGAATTGTTTTCATTAGCTGATGCAGCTACCGCCCTGCGCCATGAAGTCGAACAAGCGGTCGAGGCGCGCGAACGGGTGGTGGAAGATCTTGGCAAACTTGATTTAGAGAAGGTTGATTTGGCGTCCGAACGGGACAAATTGACGGTCAATAGCCAGGTGGCGTCGGATGGTCATGTTGAGGCACAGCAGGCGGTGGATCGGGTCGGGGTTGCCCACTCTGAGGGAAGTGGAGAGTTGGACGGCATTCAGCGTGAATTGCAAACAGTCACTGAGGAGCTACGATCGGATGAACACGAACTGGCCGCTCTAACCGCGACGCTGAAGTCGTTAGAGGAGGTTGAGGCTGCTAGGATAGGGTATGCCGATGCCGCCCGGCTGATTTTAACTGAGTCGAACGGTGAGATTAGCCACTTGGGTTCCGTGGCAGATTATCTTGAGGTCGACGATAAGTACGAACTTGCTGTCGAAGCCTGTCTTGGTGAGTTGCTTCAGTACGTTGTGGTGGCTCGTAGTGAGCACGCCGTTGCTGGACTCAAGTTTGTCCGTGAAAAGGATGCTGGACGATGTGGGTTCCTCGTGATTGCGACCGACGACAATAACGGGGCCAAGGCTCACGCTGCCAGTTCTTCCGAGTCACTTCCTTCTGGACTATTACCCTTGATGTCGGTTGTTCGCGTCAGTGGACCATGCGCGCCTGCTATTCGTTCGGTGCTCGATCGTGCTTACTTCGCTGATTCATTGGAGCAGGCTGTGGAAGCGGCCACGGTCGTTACTGGATCGATTGCGACACTATCCGGAGAGGTCGTCCGTGGAGTTCACTTGGTGTCTAGTGGTGCCAAGTCCTCGGCCAAGGGTATTTTTGCGACAAGGCGGGAGATTAAGGTCTTGCGTCATACGATCGTAGAGAAACAGACGAGTGTTGAGACGATAGGACGGCGATTGGACGACCTTAAACGAGGTGTCTCGGCAGCGGTCGAAGTTTTGGCAAAGCTCGATGAGGAACGACAAGTCCATGAAAAGACGGCCTTGGAACTTAATCTCCGGTTAGCCACATTGGGCGAGGAATCAGAACGGGTCACGCGTAAGAGTGAGTTGCTTGATGCTGAGTGTCGGCGTGCTGAGGAAGAGCAGGCTTCTGCGGAGAGCAGTCAACGGCAGGCGCGGGAGTCACTTTTCAAGCTCGATGGCGAGAAGCAAAAGGCGGAGGAAGTGCTCACAGTGGCCCAGGAGAAGCTATCTAAGGCGCGCACGTCGTTTGACACAGTGGGCCAAAGCTTTGCTGACAGTAAGGCCTCCCATGCACGCTTCGTCGAGAGAGCTTTGGCCGAAAAGGCTGCAGTGAACCGTCTTCAGGAGGAGACTACGGAATTAGAGTCACGCGTTCTGAGTAGTCGAGACGACCTGTCCCGCGCAAACAGTCGGAAACAGTTATTGCAAGTGAAGATCGTTGAATCAGAGCGCTCTCTCGATGATGGAGTTCGGGCTCTGGAGAGCATCAGGGGGCAGGTGCGAACAGCCGACAACCTTCTAGTCGAGTTGAGAGGCCATGTTGAGACAGAAGATGTGACCATTCGATCGGCACGCGAGACGCTCGAGGAGGTTCGGGATCGCTTAAGTAAATTCGAGGTATCACAGGCGACTGCTCAGGCAGAGCTCTCGCATCTGGCGACTTCATGTTTGGAGACATTGCAGGTCGATTTAGATTCAGTCATTAACGAGGTTGAGAAGCTTGAAGCTGATGGTGAGGTTATGCCTGACGACGGCTTTGCACAGTTGCCTCCTGCCGGTGCGGTCGCTGAAGTTAGTGAAGACGAGTACGGGCATGAAGTCGGCAGCGACAGTGCAGAAACGACCGACACTAGTGTTCCTGTCACAACAGAGGACGTGATCGCCGTGCTAAAGGGAAAAATCGAACGGTTGGGCGCCGTCAATATGATGGCAATCGAGCAGTTTGACGAACTGGATACCCGCTACGACTTTCTGACTACGCAACGCAAGGATCTGGTCGATTCGATTGCCGCGACGGCAGAAGCAATCCGACGTATCAATAAGACGACGACAGAACGTTTCCGTGCTGCATTTGACGCGATCAATATGCACTATCAGCAGACGTTCTCCACACTATTCGGTGGTGGCAAGGCAGGTTTGGTCCTTCTCGACGAGGCTGATTTACTAGAGAGTGGCATCGAAATCATCGCACAGCCACCCGGTAAGCGGCTTCAGAGCGTACAGTTACTTTCTGGTGGCGAGAAGGCTCTTTCGGCGATGGCATTCATGTTTGCAATTTTTAAGTACCGGCCAAGTCCGTTTTGTCTATTGGATGAGATCGATGCGCCGCTTGATGATGTCAACATTGGCCGGTTTATTGAGATGTTGCGTGGGATGGTTGACGAGACTCAGTTCGTGCTCATCACTCATAACAGAAAGACGATGGAGCATGCGGATCGACTGTACGGTATTACGATGGAAGAACCCGGAGTATCAAAGTTGATTTCCGTCCAGTTTAACTGAGTCAGTGGTCCTTCGCTTTAGTTCAGGCGAAGCTCAGTCGAATTCCTGGTTTGCTCGTTGGTTCGGTTTTCGGCCGGTAAGGCATTCTTGCACCAGTCCTGCTCCCGGATGTTCCAGAAGCCGTGAATGAAGACAAGGCCACCCGCTATCATAGGCTCAGGCGTAGGGCGCTGTCGTCGGTAGTTGGGCTAACAGGCCTGCTGCTTACGTTGATGCTTCTGACAGGAGCATCGAAGGCCCTTCGTGATTTTGTAGTACCAGCTACACCAATTGACATAGCTTGGCTTTCCGGTGTTGCGCTCTTTGCCCTGTGTATCGGCTTGTGCCACGAAGTAATAACTTTACCTTCCCGAGTCTATCTTGGAAGGCTAGAGTGGCGATACCGTTCTGCAATGGCATCGTCGGGTGGTGCAGTGCAAGAGTATTTAAAGGGTAGAGCCGTGCTGCTTAGTTTTGGCCCAGTTGGAGCGGTAGTGATGTATGCGGCCATTCGGGCTTGGCCGTCCGGTTGGTGGATCATCGTTGGTGCTGGCTTTGGATTAGTCGTGATGCTCTTGGTGAAAGTCGGTCCGCTTGTGTTGCCTTGGTTTGCGACTGTTACGCCGGTGGTTAGGCCGGAATTGGGTTTGCGTCTTGAGCGTTTGGCAGCCCGCGCTGGCGCAGCCGAGATTAAGGTTTACCAGTATCGCATGGGAAACGCGTTACAGCGTTCCAATGCGGCGCTCGTTGGAGCAGGACAGAGCCGACGTATTCTTCTGTCCGAAACACTGGTCACAGACTATTCCGACGAAGAAATTGAGATTGTGCTCGCACACGAGCTTGCACATCATTTGCATGCGGATATATGGAAAGGGCTATTGATGGACCTTGTAGTGATTATGGTCGGCTGCTACGCGTCATCACGAGCGCTGGTTGTGCTTGGACCATCACTCGGTCTACTTGGATCAAGTGACCCGGCTGGGCTCCCACTCGTGATTCTCACGGGGGGTACAGTTGCACTTGCAATGGTGCCATTTGCTAACTTTGTGTCTCGACAACAGGAACGACGGGCCGACCGGTTCGCACTCGAATTGACCAAGAGTCCAGAAGCCTTCGTTTCGGTGATTCGACGCATTGGTGAAGAACACCTCGCTGAACGGCCATCCCGCTGGTTAGCATTTTTGTGTTACGCCCATCCGCCTGTTCATGAGCGGATAGCAGCAGCGGGAACTCTAACCCAAGCCTAGGGGAGCTTCTTGCAGGCAGGGCAACGCTGAAATAGTCTTCCAGGATGGAGAGGGGAGACGGACCGTCAGGCCTTTTTCACTGACTATGGCTTCGACGAACCTCCAGCGTCGCCATCGCTGCCTTCTTGTAAAAGTGCTTTTCGGCTTAGTCTAACTTTGCCTGAGGGATCAACGTTGATCACTTTGACCCTCACCTGTTCACCGTCTTTCAGTTCATCACGCACATCTTTCACTCGATGGAGCGCGATCTCTGATATGTGGAGTAGCCCGTCAATGTTTGGCATTATTTCCACGAACGCTCCAAAATCAGTGATCCGTACGACTTTACCTACATAAATCTTATTAAGTTCAGGGCTCGCCGTAAGTTCCTGAATGATATCGATTGCTTTCTGTGCCGCTGTCTCGTCGCTCGACGCCACGTTAATCGTTCCATCATCTTCGACATCGATCTTGACACCAGTCCGCTCGATGATGCTTCGGATCATCTTTCCACCGGGTCCAATGACATCTCGGATCTTATCAGTGGGGATCTTGATTGTAACGATCCGCGGGGCAAACGTAGAAGTGTCTTCCCGTGATGCACTGAGTGTTTCTGCCATCTTACTGAGAATGTGAAGTCGCCCAGTTCGGGCTTGCTCGAGTGCCTCGCGCATGATTTCTGTTGTTATGCCAGTGACCTTAATGTCCATCTGGAGCGCGGTAATCCCATCGGTCGTACCCGTGACCTTGAAATCCATGTCACCGTAGTGATCCTCTGCTCCAGCAATGTCACTCAAAATTGCGTAACGGCCACTCTCCTCATCCATGATGAGACCCATCGCTACACCCGCTACCGGTGAACGCAGTGGAACACCAGCATCCATAAGACTGAGTGAGCCTCCGCATACGGTAGCCATCGACGATGAACCGTTCGACTCCAGAATGTCCGAGACCACACGGATAGTGTATGGAAACTTATCCTCGTCCGGGATCATCGGCGCCAACGCGCGTTCAGCTAGGGCTCCATGTCCGATTTCCCGCCGGCCTGGGCCACGCAGAAACTTAACTTCGCCGACCGAAAACGGTGGAAAGTTATAGTGCAACATGAAGCGCCGATAGGACTCACCGGCTAGCGATTCGATCTTTTGCTGGTCATCGGCTGTACCGAGTGTCGTCGTCACCAGGGCCTGTGTTTCACCTCGCGTAAAGACAGCGGAGCCGTGTGTCCGAGGTAGTGTGCCGACCTCGGTCCATATCGTCCGAATCTCGTCGAAGGTTCGGCCATCGAGACGCTTATTCCGCTCAAGAATTTCGGCACGTAATACCTGTTCATTCAGTAGCTTAAAAATCCGTTTGGCGTCAGCACGTTTGTTTGCGTCATCCTTTGGTATCGATTCCAAAAGGTCGGCTAGTACGCGATCCACCTGCTCGTAGTTCTCGATCTTATCCTTTACCCGCATTGCTTCGGTGAGAGGGTTAAGCACCTGACTCTCGACCTCCTGCTGTAACTCCGGCATCAATGGTGCAGGTGAAGCTGCTAGTTTGGGTTTACCGATCTCGCTGGCCATTTCGTCAATCTGCTCTACGATTTGTTTGATGGCGTCATGTCCAGCTTCTAGAGCTTGGACAATTTCGTCCTCCGAAACCTCCATCGCTCCAGCTTCTACCATCACGAGGGCCTTGTCACTACCAGCCACCACGAGATCGAGTTTGCTCTTCGCACGCTGGTCAAAGTTTGGATTGATGACAAATTCGTTATTCACTAGGCCAACGCGCACTGACGCGATCGTGTTTTCAAAGGGGATGCGGGAAAATGACAATGCTGCTGAAGCGCCGGTCAGAGCTAACACGTCAGAATCATTTTCACCGTCGGATGACAAGACGAATGCGATGACCTGGGTCTCCCGTCTCCAACCCTCAGGAAACAACGGCCGAAGGGGACGGTCAATGACTCGACTGGTCAGCGTTTCTTTCTCTGACGGCCTGGCTTCTCGCTTGAAGAATCCACCTGGGATTCGCCCAGAAGCGTAGGCGTACTCTCGATAATCTACCGTCAGCGGAAGAAAATCGATCCCTTCACGTTCTGTACTCGCGCAACAGGCGGTAACGATAACAACGGTGTCACCGTAGCGCACGATGGCGGAACCATCTGCCTGCTTCGCTAGTTTTCCTGTTTCGATTGAAAGTGTTTTGCCGCCGATCGTTAACTCACGCCTGTACATAGATTTCGTCGCCTCGGATAGTGCAGTCGGCGACCCGCGCCGCCGTCACAGAATTGTGGTCGGATAGGGACGTCCAACTATCGGTCTTGAGCCTACTTACGGATGCCCAACCGTTGGATCAAGTCTGAATACCGCTTGGCATCCTTGTGTTTTAGGTAATCCAGCAAGCGTCGACGTTGTCCGACAAGTTTAAGTAGGCCCCGTCGTGAATGATGATCTTTCGCATGCATCTTGAAGTGTTCGGTTAAATAACTAATCCGACCACTGAGGAGGGCAACCTGAACCTCTGCGGACCCAGTGTCTTTGTCGTGGGTCTGGTAGGAACCGATCACATCAGTTTTTTGCTCCCGCTGCAGAGTCACGTTATTACCTCCGCGTACAGTTCGGAGTGAACACTGCAGGCTCGTACGCCAACTCCAGACCGCCGCCCCTGTTCGGTACTTTCCTTCATCTAGGAACCTACCATGTTAGACCAGAACAACCCGGGGATGCAAAGCACCATCCCTGTTTTCTGCAATCGCGACGAGTTGCCCTGTTTCGTCGAACAGCCGAACTCTACTGGTTGCTATCCCGATAACGTCATCAATGTGCGTCAACTCGTCCTGGTTAATAGGCTGACCGTTGGAGGCACAACGTCTTCCTCGACTCGTGAGGATCGCAGATGGTAAGGTTCTTAGGAGTCTGGATAACGGCAGGATTCGGTCGACGATAGGAGGGGCGGGATTAACCATGTTCTTCGCCTCACCGCTACCCTGTACGGCGCTTTCAAGCGGTATTGCATGTGTGAGATCAAATTCTCCGCTTCGCGTTCGTCGCAACGCTTGAAGATGAGCACCGCAGCCAAGCATCTGTCCGATGTCGTGCGCTAGGGACCGTACGTAAAATCCTGATGAGCAGGTTATTTCGACTTGCAGTCGACTGTTCTCGGCCTTGAGCAGTCTGAGTTGGTCCACAGTTACCTGTACCGGTACCGTCACCACAGGCCCACCGCGCCTAGCGATCGTATAGGCACGTACGCCACCGATCTTCTTTGCAGAAAAAGGGGGTGGACATTGATCAAATGTGCCTCGAAAGCTATTCAGAGCTGACTCGATTACTTGGTTTCCCAACTCGTGGGACAAGTCTAGCGAGGGATCCCCATTTGACCCTACCGGTGTTCCGAGTGCGTCATAGGTGTCTGTCGAGAAACCCAGTCGGATGGAGGCGTTATAGGTCTTTGAGTCTTTTGACAAAAACTGAGTTAGACGAGTCGCGCGGCCAATCACAAGTGGCAACACGCCCGTCGCCATCGGGTCAAGGGTTCCGGTGTGGCCGACCCGCTTGATTCGGAGAACTCGCCGGACTAGAGCCACAATGTCGTGTGACGTAGGTCCTTCGGGCTTATCAATGACCAACACGCCATCCATTATCCTGGCCTGATTAGCGGCCTCTCCTTCGCAGGAGTCTCACCAACGGCAGGTCCGAGAGCTCTCTTCACCGCTTCTATGACCTGATCAATCACGGCTTGGCACTTATTTTCGGCAGTGCTTTCTAGTGTGAACCCAGAGGCGTTCGCATGCCCGCCACCCCCAAATGCCGCAGCAACGATCCTGACGTTTACGTCTCCCTTTGAACGTAGGCTGACACGCAGTGGTTGACCTGGTGCGGACTTAAAGAGAATGACGGCCTGGACTGTGCGTGTTGTTAGCGGGAGATTAACGAGGCCGTCAAGATCATTTGGGGTGGCGTTGCTTTGCGTGAGCAGACTTTCGTCGATGTTGAGCACGGCTACTCGTTCTTGGTCTTCTAACTGCATCTCGTTCAACATTGTGGCGATTACTTCTAGACGGCCGACCCTATATTGGTCAAACATTTGGTTCGCCAGTGCCCCTGGGTCTGCTCCTGCACTCGTAAGACATCCGCAAATCTCGAATGTTCGTGTTGAGATCGGGCCGTGGTGAAACGAACCGGTATCAGTGAGAATTGCGATGTAGAGATGCGTAGCGATGTCTACTGTGATCGGGACCTGGAGGCCCTGGAGAACTGAAAAGACTAGTTCACCGCAGGCCGCGGCTGACTCATCAAAATAGTTGACGTTACCAAAAAAGGTATTACCAGGATGATGGTCAATGTTCAGGACGAACCCGTCATTTAAGCCCGTCAGTTCTGTGCGGGATAATTCTGGACACTCCATGACGATGACTGCGTCCCAACTGCCCGCCGCTGCCGACGTGACCTCGATCTCGTCAACACCGGAAAGTTCACGGTAGATATCCGGCATCGGGCCTGCGCTAATGAGGCGAACCTGTTTATCAAGCGCCTTCAAAGCGAGACCCATCGCCACCTGTGATCCGATCGCGTCGCCGTCTGGCCTGGCATGCGAGACAACGACAAAGTTGTGGTGAGACCTAATGGCATCGCAGACGTCCTGAACAGTGTGATTCGTAGCCTTACTCGTCGTGTTCTTGGTCTTCATCGTCATTTTCACCTGTGTGATTACTCGGTGATATTTGTAATTCTTGCAGTAGTTGCTCCACACGTTCCTGATGGCCAATTGACTCATCGAAGTGAAATGTAAGCCTAGGTGTTCGCTTTAGAGTCAGCCTTTGGCCGATCTCGCGCCTGAGAAATGGGGTTGCACGCTCCAGCGCACTTCTTGATTGCTCGCGCTGATTGTCGTCACCGAGAGTTGTGAAGTACACGCGTGCATGCTGGAGGTCGGGTGTCACCTGGACGCGCGTCAGGGTAACGAAGCCGACGCCGGGATCGTTCACCCGACGTGCGAGGAGTTCACCGAGTTCTGCTCGCACTAGGTCCGCAACACGTTTGGGACGCGAGCCTTGGGCCATAATTGAATCAGGTCTCAAGTCAAGAAATCGACATGAGTACGGGTGACCATCATGGGTGCAGTGCGTTCAATTTCATTCTCAACCGAGGCGAGAGCCTCGCGTACAGCTGTTGGCGTCGAACTGACCGCTACAATCGCGAGCGCCGCCCGTTGCCAGAGCTCCTGATGGTCAGTTTCGGCGATTGAGACGTTGAATTTCTTAAGCCGGTCCTTCACGCGTCGCAAGACCATGCGCTTGGCTTTGAGAGAGTTGGCATCGGGGATATGAAGCTCCACTGATAATAAAGCAACGATAGACATAATCCGGCGGAGTTGTTTAACTCCTGAGTGTTCAGGGCACTGGGCGAGCACGCCTCAGACGGTTACGGCCACTTCTTCCACTTTGAACGCTTCGATTACATCGCCCACCTTGACATCCTTAAAGCGTTCAAATGCGATACCGCACTCCAAGCCGGTCTTCACTTCATTTACGTCGTCCTTGAAGCGGCGGAGTGAACCAATACGACCTTCGTGCACGACAACGTTGTCACGTAGTAAGCGTGCTTGCGCGTCACCCGATCTAGCAATTAGTCCTTCAGTGACCATGCAACCAGCGACGAAACCGAACTTAGGCACCTTAAACGTCTCTCGAACTTCAGCAGCGCCGAGTCTCACTTCCTTCTTCGTTGGTTCGAGTAGGCCTGCCATTGCCTTCTTGATTTCGTCTGTAACATGGTAGATAACCTTATGCATTCTCATGTCGAGTCCGTCGCGCTCTGCAACCTCGTTAGCATTACGATCCGGACGCACGTTGAAGCCTATCACTATGGCATTGGAGGCTGACGCTAGTAGAGCGTCAGATTCGTTGATTGCGCCAACCCCCGAATGGATGATCCTGATCTTAACTTGCTCATCGCTTAACTTTGCCAATGTGTCAGCTAGCACTTCAGCTGAACCTTGAACGTCCGCCTTGATAATGATGGATAGCTCTTTGACATTACCCTCGGCGACCTGTTCCTGAAGTGATTCCAATGTGAGTCGAGGACTCTTTGAACCGAGCTCTCGCTCCTTCGCTTGAGTTTGGCGTAAGTTAGCGATTTGTCTTGCCTTGCTGGCATCGGGAAGCGCTTGGAATGCATCGCCAGGCTGGGGGAGTCCCCCTAGGCCAAGCACCTCCACCGGTGTCGAGGGTGTTGCGGATTCGATTTTCTGTCCTTGGTCATTGATAAGTGCGCGCACCTTACCTACAACGGTGCCAGCGATGAATGTGTCGCCAACGCGTAGTGTGCCATCCTGTACGAGAATCGTCGCAACTGGTCCACGCCCGCGATCGAGTTTGGCTTCAAGCACAGTTCCGGCTGCATTCCGCTTCGGATTGGCCTTTAGCTCCCCGAGGTCGGCAACGAGTAATATCATCTCAAGAAGAAGGTCGATATTTTCCCGCTTCTTTGCAGAGACGTCGACTGTTACAGTCTTGCCACCCCAGGCCTCAGGCGTGAGATCAAGATCCGAAAGTTCGGTTTTAACCCGATCGGGATTAGCGTCAGATTTATCAATCTTGTTGACCGCCACGATGATCGGTGCGTTAGCGGCTCGCGCGTGATCGATCGCTTCTTTCGTCTGAGGCATGACGCCGTCATCGGCTGCCACGACGAGAACGACCAGATCAGTCACCTTCGCCCCCCGCGCACGCATCAGCGTAAAGGCGGCGTGACCTGGTGTGTCGAGGAATACGATGCGCTTATCCTTCACGTCCACGGTATAGGCACCAATGTGCTGTGTGATACCGCCGGCCTCCCGCTCAGCGACTCGTGTTTCTCGGATACCGTCGAGTAGCGTTGTCTTTCCATGATCGACGTGCCCCATTACAGTGACTACTGGCGCTCGGGGGAAAAGGTCCTCTGGCTGCGCGTCTTCCTGTTCTACGTGGAGCATTTCTTCTTCAAAGGTCCGCATCTCGACGTCTGCACCAAACTCACGCGCAATCATCGTTGCGGTGTCCGTGTCGAGTGTTGTGTTAATCGTCATCATGATGCGCTTCTCAATTAGCTTCTTCAGCACATCCTTCGCACGCGTGTCGAGCTTGTCGGCCAGGTCCTTGACTGTCATGCCCTCAGCGAGCGTAACCGTACGAGTGATGTCGGGCAGCGGTGTTTCTACGACTGCCGTAGCCACGCGTGGATGCTTGCGTTTGCCAGACCGCCCACCGGGCCGGAATGGTGGGCGCCGTCCACGGCGTGGTGGTAATCCACCGGGTCGTTGAGGTAGCGCCGCTGGCCGTGCCGGCTGCGCGGCAAGTGGTTTCGGTCCACTGAGCGGCGCGCGAGATGGTGCCACAGTTACACGAGGCGAGCCTTTTGGACTCACTGGACGCGTAATCGGCTGTGCCGGCTGCGTCGTGGTTGCCGGGCGTTTCTCGGGTTTCGCTGGCGTGGCGACTTTCGGCGCGGCCGGGGTGCCCTCATCCTCGACTCGTAACCTGAGTGTTGGCGGAACTACGCGTGACGTCCTCGGCGACTCCAGCTCCACTGGTTTTTCACTTAGTGGTGCAGGTGCTTTGGCCGCAATGAGGGTCGCGGGCGGTTGCGGCTCGATAGCCTCTGAATCCTCAGCCTTAGGCTCCTCACCTTCGTCTACTGGCGGTTTGAGTTTGGCCTTCACCAGCCGCGGTGGTGGTAATGGTTTGGCTGCTGGTTTCTTAGGGTCGATTTTTTGAGCACTCGACTTAGCGGTCTTGCGGCGCCTTACTTTCGGCTTACTGGTGAACGTCGCACTTGGCACGCTCAGACCACGCTCACTCGCGACGCGCTCAACGAATTGACGCGCAACGACTTCTTCGATCGTGCTAGAAGCGCTCTTTACGTCAATGCCATGATCACGCTTTAGCAACGCCACCACATCCTGGCTTGTGGTATTCAGCAATTCAGCGACTTTATAAATTCGAACGGTAGCCAACGTATCCTCGTCTCGGTCCTTAGTGGTCGGTATTCGTATCTATTTCGACGGTTCTTGCTTCTCCACTGTTTCGCCGGTGGATGTGTCAACGGTAATTGGGTCCACCACGTTCTCTGATTTAATGTCGGCTTGGTCGGCTGCCACTTCACTAGTGGTGGCCTCCGGTGTCTCGGATATGGTGTCACCGGATGATGAAGCCGACGCCGGAGTCTCGCCTCCGTCGACCGGGGTCTCTACCTGGTCTGGACCAGAGCTAAAGAGCGCATCAAGGGCCTCAGCTGGCCGACGTGCGCTCACAGTGTCCAGGGCCACCTTCTGAATGGCCTTTGCAAGCTCATTACTAATACCGAGAATCTGTTCCAATTCCTGAGTTGCCATGTGGATCAGGTGCTCGGCCGTATTCAGTGATGAATCTTGTAGTGTCTGCCACATGCCCTCATTGAATCCCTGAAGGGAGAGTAACGATGCTGCTATATCGGCTTGGGCGCGCTCAGCATCGAACCCTTCGAACTGCGCTTCGACCTCACGCCGCTTTTCTTCCTCACTCTTGATGTCGATTTTCCAACCAGTCAATTTTGCGGCTAAGCGAACATTTTGACCCTTTTTTCCAATCGCGAGGGAAAGCTGTCTATCCTCGACGACAATCTCCATTACCTTCTCAGCCTCGTCGATGACCGTGACTCGCTGTACTCGCGCAGGGCTGATGGCATTAGTCACAAGTACGATTGGGTCATCTGACCATTCAACGATATCGATCTTCTCGCCCCGAAGTTCTCGGATGATCGACTGGACGCGAGTACCTTTCATTCCAACACAAGCACCCACCGGGTCTACGTCCCGCTCACGTGAAAAGACTGCTACCTTTGCCCGATCACCGGCTTCGCGCACGGCACCTCGGATTTGCACCGTTCCGTCATAGATTTCTGGCACCTCTTGATCGAACAGCTTAATAAGAAGTGCTGGATCGGTACGTGACAGTGTAATCTGTGGCCCCTTTGCGACCCGGTTGACCTCCTTGATCACAGCCCGGACACGATCGCCCGCAGTGTAGTTCTCGACCCTTGACTGTTCTTTCCGGGGTAGAAGCGCTTCGACCCAACCCATTTCAACGATGACGTCGCCGCTCTCGAATCGTTTGACAAGACCGTTGATGACCTCACCAACTCGGTCGCAGTACTCCGCGTAGATATTTTCTCGTTCAGCTTCGCGGACCTTTTGAAAAATGACCTGCTTGGCCGTCTGGGCCGCGATCCGTCCAAGCACATCAGTTGCTTTCGGGAATTCAATCCGCATGTCGACTTCCGCTTCAGCACCATAGAGTTTCTGCGCCTCCTCCAATGAGATTTCGGTTTCGGGATCCGCCACCTCATTGACAATTTGACGCACGGCAAACAACTCAACCTCGCCAGTCTCGGCGTTGAACTTCGTACGAAGATCCTCATTCGACTTGTAGTATTTACGCGAGGCTGCCAAAACTGCATCCTCGATTGCCGTAATGATGACGTCTGGTTCGAGGCCTTTTTCCTTCGCGAGTGCCTCAATAGTGTGTTGTAGCGGATTACTCATGATGTTTTCTTATTAGAATTCTACTTCCAGTTTTGCTCGGCTAATAATCGCGAACGGCACCCGATGTGGTCTGGATTCACTCCCCAAAAGGACTGCCTCGTCGGTTACCTCTCGGATGCGTCCTTTTAGAAAAGTTTGTCCATTGATAGCTTCAGAGACGACAATCTGTGCCAACCGGCCAACGAACCTCTGATATTCACCCGGCGTTCGCAATGGTCGGTCCAGCCCAGGCGACGACACCTCAAGGGTGTAAGCGTGATCCAGCGCATCCTCGACATCGAGCACTGCGTTGAGATCCTGGCTAACCTTCTGGCAGTCATCGACACTGATGCCATCGTCGTCCACACTCGAGTCCTGGCGGTCCAACACCACTCGCAGGACCCAGCCTACCGATTCTCTTCGTAGTTGGACGTCGAAAACCTCCACGCCATGACTGCTGGCTACGCGCTCAGCTATGGCGAATATCTGCCGCCGCTTCTCCGTGAGTGAAAGTCCCACAATTCAACTGACGGTGCCACTTAAAACACAAAAAGTGGGCACGCGCCCACTCCATCTCGATCCCCGAGGACCGAGAACGACGATGTTATCACGACAAAATTACTACGGCAATGGACGGGCTAAAAGATCGTAGTCGTGACTGCCAAGAATTTCGGCGTCCACGAGTCGACCCGGGGCAAACTGAGATGGATCGCACTCAGTAAGGTAGGTGACAGGATCTATCTCCGGGGCTTGGCCCGCCCATCGAGCCTGAACCACAAGAGGATGTTCTTTGGAACGGCCCTCGATGAGTACACGCACCTTTTGCCCGACGCGTTCCGCTTGGCGACGTTCCACAATTTTTCGCTGACGTAGCATCAAATCCTGCCGTCGACGAGCTTTCGTGTCACTGGGCACGTCGTCGGCGAGAGCGAAGGCCCGTGTGCCTTCTTCGTGAGAATAGGTAAAAACGCCGATATGATCGAAGCGTACATCCTCAATAAAGTCACAAAGTTCTCGAAAATCCTCGTCGGTTTCACCAGGAAAACCTACGATGAATGTTGTGCGTAGTGCCACTTCGGGTATCCGGTGGCGAATAGATTCAAGTAACCGTTCATAGCTAAGCCGCGTGCCCGGTCGTCCCATCCGTTTTAGCAGCCGGTCTGCAGCGTGCTGCAACGGCAGGTCAATGTAGTTACAGACTTTGTCGCAATCTGCAATTGCGTCAATCGTATCGGCACCAATCGTTGTCGGATAGAGATACAACAAGCGGATCCACTCCAAGCCATCAATATCGTTCAACGCATGTAGCAGTCTGGATAGCGCTCCGCGGTCGTTGCGATCTAACCCGTACATCGTTGTGTCCTGCGAGATCAGAATAAGTTCCTTGACGCCACGCTCTGCCATCGTACGAGCCTCGCTTACGATGGAATCGGGCGGTCGGCTTCGATAGCTCCCGCGCAATGTCGGAATGATGCAGAACGCACAAGAGTAGTCGCAACCTTCCGCCACTTTCACATAGGCTAGATGGGATGCCGTAGTTGGTCGCCGTGGTGTATCAGCGTCGTAAAGGTATTTCAACTGCTTCACGCTAGGTGCTGAGCTCGTGGCTTCTAGATGATTGCGGAACAATTGCACTTGGGTTCCAGACCCTTGAGGCTGCTCATTTAGAGCTCTAACAATGTCAGGGACACCGTCAGTGCCAAGCACCACATCGATTTCCGGCATTTCCTGCCGCAAGTCCTCTTGATAGCGTTCTGCCAGACAACCGGTGACAATAAGACGACGGCAGGTGCCATCCTGCTTGTGACGAGCCATTTCGAGAATCGTTTCAATCGATTCCTCCTTCGCCTTATCAATGAAGGCGCAGGTATTCACCACGATGACGTCAGCCCCGTCCGCTCGGTTCGTCACTTCATGACCGGCCTGCTCGGCGAGGCCGATCATCACTTCGGAATCCACGAGGTTTTTCGGGCACCCGAGCGAGACAAAACCAATTTTCATAAGTCAGAAGTGGCGGAGCGAGATCTACCGGTATCCAATCGGCCAACTGGATGTTTTGTGAGCACTGTTTGGTCTACTAAGGATACATTCGATGAAGCATTCGTGGATAAGGAATCGTTTCCCGTAAGTGTTCCAGACCGCAAATCCAAGTCAGGACACGCTCGATTCCCATTCCAAACCCCGAGTGCGGCACGGTTCCGTACCGCCGTAGGTCAAGATACCACTCGAAGGATTCTTTCGGGAGATTGTGTTTCTCAATCCTAGCAAGTAGTTCGTTTAGGTCATCCAGGCGTTCTCCGCCACCAATGATTTCGCCGTATCCTTCAGGTGCGAGGAAATCCACTGAAAGTGAAAGCTCCGGTCGTTCTGGATCAGATTTCATATAAAAAGCTTTAATTGCAGATGGGAATCGATGCACGACGACCGGTCGGTCGAACTGTTCTGCGAGCACGGTCTCATCAGTGCCGCCGAAATCACCACCCCACTCGAACTGTTGTCCTTGTAGCTTCAGGAGGTCCACGGCCTCATCGTAGGTAATTCTGGGGAACGGTGCTCGCACCCGTTCAAGGGCAGCGATGTTGCGGTTGAGTATCTCTAACTCCTGCCGCCGTGTCTCCAGCACCCGTGCCACGATAGTCACCACAAGAGCCTCGCCGAGTTCAATCGCATCATTGAGCGTTGCGAATGCCATTTCCGGCTCGACCATCCAAAATTCTGTTAAGTGGCGGCGAGTCTTGGATTTTTCAGCACGGAACGTCGGCCCAAAGCAGTAGACTCGACCCAGTGCCATGATGTTCGCTTCGTTGTATAGCTGTCCACTTTGCGTCAGGTAGGCCGTTGTCTCGTCGAAATACTGGACAGGGAAGAGGGTAGTCGTTCCTTCGCACGCAGCCGGGGTGAAAATTGGGGTATCTGCAAGTGTGAAGTTCCGATTGTTGAAGAAGTCGCGTACAGCGTCTACGACGACATGACGGATCCTTAGTATTGCCTGCTGCCGCGGCGACCGGATCCATAGGTGCCGTCGGTCGAGCAAGTAGTCCACGCCATGTTCCTTGTTGGTGATTGGGTACCCGGTTGACTCTCCGATGACACTAAGGTGTGTAACATCAATTTCGTAGCCTCCCGGGGCTCGCTTATCGGCACGGACCGTTCCCTTAACAGCGAGTGATGTTTCTTGGCCAAGATGATCAGCACGGTGGAAGGCTTCCTCGCCAACCACTGATTTCGACATCACGGCTTGCATGAAACCCGTGCCATCTCGCACGGTCAAAAAATGAATCTTTCCACTTGAGCGGCGCTTGTGTAGCCAACCACGTAGAGTGACTTGCTGACCTTCAAAACCCGCGATTTCCTCAATGTAGGCGGTCATAGAGCTGGGTAGTCTGAGCGTATTACGTCAGCCTGGTAACTACTCAATACAAGTACGGACACGACAGACGGTGTCAAGGTCTGTTTCCAGACCTCGACTATGGCCTGCCAGGAGGGTCCACGTACAATCGTAGCCGATCTTCTGCGTGGTCATCAGATCTGTTGACCAGTCGACGGAACCCCCGAATGGGACCGGGTGCTCGTCGCGCTTCCCGTGGTCATCCCCGTTTACCCGATTTCTTGTAGGAAGGGAGCGAGTGCACCACGAAGAGGATCGAAGCGTGGGTTCCGGTCAAATGTTCGGCGCAAGTAGTGAATTGTCCGAGGGATGTACTGGATGTAGACAGGATTTCGGCGAATGGATGTCTGATATCCGAATGTGCCGAGGGCCTTGAGGTTGCGCTGAAGAGCCATCGCATCGAACTGCCGTCGGAACTTATCCGTAGGTAGGGAGGCGTGTGTATTAGCCAAGAAGCGATCAATCAAGTCTTCAATCGTTTCTTCCTTCAGGTCGGCGTAAGAATCACGTAGCAACGAGACAAGGTCGTAGGTGGCCGGACCAAGACGCGCGTCCTGAAAGTCGATGACATATAAGCGCTCGTTATGCAGCATCAAGTTGCGGCTATGGTAGTCGCGGTGGCAGAGGACCTGAGGTTCCTTAGCAAGCTCCTCAGACAAATTTTGGAATTCTTGAGAGATGTTCCGGCGCGCCTCGTCGTTTAGCGTTACACCGCGATAGCCCTCTAGAAAGTGTTCAGCGAAGTAATCAAGCTCCCACATGAACTTCTTGACATCGAAATTGACCGTGAAAGGTAATACTCCTGGCGCGGCCATTGCTAGCCCCTTCCGTTGTATCACCGTAATGAGATCGACCGCTTCTCGGTACACTGCTAAATGGTCATTGGTGGAACTGGTGCCTAGGTGGGCCTGCAGCGTAACGTCACCTAGGTCCTGTAATGCCAATATTCCGAGATCGGTGGCATGTTCAAGGACCGCAGGCACCGACACCTCCATCTGCTCCAACAGTGACGCCACCTTGATAAACGAAAATGTTTCAGACCTAAACGGTTTATCGTACAAGGCCAGGACAAACGATTCATCACTCCTAGGAATTACACGAAAGTAGCGTCGATTGGAGGCGTCACCAGTCAATGGAACAGTTGGAGCGCCTACTTTTGCGAGCTGGCTCTGTTCGAGGAACTGATTAACGCGATCACGCCACGGCTCGTTGACGGGTTGAGATGGTTGCTGGGTCATGCTCCGGTCGCACCTTTCGGTGATGATGCTGGTTTGGTGACTAGAGGAGTCACTAGAGGCTCCGCCGAACCAGGTTGCAGTAAGAGAACCTGTTGTGTAAACCGACTGCCCAATGGGAGCTTCACCCCGTCGGTGACAACACAGTCAGTCAGCTCACAATTCGCCTCCACGGTGACTCGGTCCCAGATGGCCGTCCGAACTAGCTTGGCCGAGGGATCAACGCAACTACCGGCACCAGTAATTTTTGAAAGTCCGCTCTCGGGAGCAAGCGCGAGCGAGGTTTTCAAATAGTCCGCCGGTGTACCAATGTCGAGGAAACGCCCAGAGATTTTATGCGCACGAACGCTACCAGGTTCGGAAGCTATCAGATCCGTATATAGTCCGCCCACTGTTGAAGCGGCTTCTCCCAAAATTAGTTGATCAAACACGCCTGGCTCAACTAGTTGCACGCCAACAAAATGCTTAGAAGGCGCTTGGTGGCCTGGTGGTAAGAACTCGCGGACCCATCCTCTATCGTCAACGGTGACTCCACCGTACCGGACGGGATCGGGATTGTCGGCAACTGCCAGAGTAACCCTAGCGCCGCTTTGCTTATGTTCGTCGGCCAATCGTTCAAGAGACATGTCGGTGAGGGTGTCACCGTTCACAATAAACGTCGAACGGGGGTCCAGTAACGGTAGCATCGCGCGCGGTCCACCTGCCGAGCCAAGTAAACGCGGTTCCCATGTGTAACGTATACGGAGGCCGAGTCCGCTTCCATCGCCAATTACACCTGTAATCGTGTTTGGGAGGTAGTGAAGATTCAGCACTGCATCCCGAATACCCTGATCAACTAACCAGCGCAGTAGGCGATGCACGAGTGGCTCGCCTGCAACCGGGATAGCCGGTTTGGCGCGGATGTTACTCAGAGGACGAAGGCGCTTGCCGAGTCCTGCGGTCAGTACTAAGGCCTGAGTCGGAATCAGATTTGTCACCTTACACTTCCGAATATCATGTGAGGACTCGCGGTTGTGTCAGTGTTTCCTGTCTGTATGAAAAGCTCGTAATAGGTTTCGGTTATGTAGTCAGACTGCGTCCGACCCAGTTGCACTGTAAGTGCCTCGATGCCCCGTGCCGAGCCTTCAAGCTCGACAAAGGTCCCAATGGGTGTTTCATCGATAGCTACTATGACATCACCGCTCGTGAACTCTTCGCGATACTTCTCATAGCGAAATGCGATTGTGAAACCGATTCGTTCAAGCATTTTGAGTACCGTGGGACCGTCACCGACAGAGGTCTCCAGCTCTTCGCGTAATTTCATCGTCGATGGAATCGTCGGACCCTTGAATGTTACGGTGGCTTGTTCAGACTCTACACGAACACGCAATGTCAAATTTTTACGATTCAGTGTGCCATCGCCGGTATCCAGTAAGCAATCCTGCTGAAGTCTTCGTCTGCGCGTCAGCCTTGCGCCAGTTTTAAGTATCGCTTCTCTGGCTTCATCCGGCTTGGAGTACCTGAGTTTGACTTCGCGTTCCAGAGGACGGTTCATCCTTCAGTGTTCCGTGTCTATAACCTAGTCCAGAAAATTATAGCGATAACCCATCCTAGGCGCCCGCCCTCCACAGCGCATCTAGGTCAACCGCGTACCGTAAGAACAGCCACGGAGTGGTGGCGAACCAACGCCTTTGGCGTAGACCAATACTTTGTGTGTGCTACCTAGCCCACCTGGCATGAACAGCGTTTTTGCGGCGAGACGTTGTTTGAGTTCGTCAAGACTATTGTCTGGCTGGTCTGAAAGGATGTTCGCACTGCCGAGTCCAAGTAGGAAATAGGTTTGGTCGAGTGAACCGAGACACCGAAGTCCACAGTGTTCGGCGCAACGAGTCAACGATGTGAGGTCGACGTGCGACGTAAGATCCCAGTCGCCTGGTTCATTTAGCCATAAAGCTCTGCTCGGTGCTTGGACGTGTTGACGGTATGCAGCCAGCGTTCCGTGACGTTGTGCGGAGCCGTAGAGCTGCAGCGCATCATGACCGTAGTCGATGAGTACGATAAAGCCTTGATGAAGCTGATTGGCCGCTGTCTGGATCCAATCTAGTGCAAGTAGATTGATTTCGGCAGAGGAATTAATCGGCAGCGTGACCTTAAGCTTGTCTAAATACTTCAACAAGCTTGGCGTCTGAACAGGCTGGAGCCGTTCGACCAGGCGATCGCCGTCCGCGTCCACGCGGATCTCACGCAGTCCGTCTGCGGTCATTGTGATCCGATGAACGGGAAATGCGTCGAGGAGCTCGTTGGCGAATATGACACCACGGATCGCGTGAGGTAGCACGTCATTGCTGTAAACGAGTTTGTCAATATGGGGTCCGAGCACAGCAGACTGCTCGGAACGGGCGTTGATGCTGCGTTCTACGAGATGGAGTCGGATAGAGTCGTAGAAATTCGGGTCCAAGCTTGCCGCAGTCAACACGTCTCGGGATAAGCGTCCATTACCAGCGCCAGCCTCGACAATGTCAAACCGTAGTTCTTCTTTAGCAGGTCGATTGACGAGCGACCACATTTCCTCGAACTGCACGGCCAGCAACTGACCGAAAAGAGTTCCAACGTCGACGCTGGTGAAAAAATCACCTGCACGACCAGAGCGCTGGGACGCGCGCGTGTAGTAACCAAGCTCGGGATGGTACAGCGCCAACTCCATGTACTCCACGAAGGTGAGCGGGCCGTTTTTACGAGCCCGCTCCACTATTAGGTCGCGGAGCACCATGGGTCTAGTGAAAATGATTCACTCTTTAGTCGCTTGAACGAAGGTCTCCGTGCCGTCTCGCCAAATCAGGAAGAAGGCCGGTTCTCCGGAGTCGACGAGTTCCAATTCTCGCACTGCACTACGGGCACTATCGATCTCGACTCGGTTAACCTCGACGATGATATCCCCCTGCCGCATGCCAGCTTGTGCTGCGGCGCCTCGAGGTTCGAGTTCTCTAATGATTGCACCTGTAATATCGCTTGGAACTCCAAGCCGCCGTGACAGCTCACCGTTGAGGTCGGAGAGCGTCATTCCGAACCCAGTGCTCTGATCCTCATTATTGCTGGCCGAACGTGGCTGGGCTTCGGCTTCCAGGTCGAGTTCCCCAATGGTCACTTCTAGGGTTGTTCGCTCCTGGTCCCGTATAACTGTGATTGGCACTTCGGTCCCCGGAGCCGTGCGGGTTACTTTGTTCTGCAAGTCACTTGTATCGATCACGGCATCTCCGTCGTACTCGACAATCACGTCGCCAGGTTCGAGACCCCCTAGTGCTGCCGGCCCGTCAGGTTCAACGCTTGCGACTACCGCCCCTTGTGTATCGGTTAACCCGAATAGTTCGACGGCTTCCCGCTGCACAGCGGTGATGTTCACACCAATCCGCCCACGGGTCACTTTTCCGCCCTGAAGTTGTGGCAGCAATTCGAGGACTGCATTTATCGGGACCGCGAAACCGATACCAAGATTACTGGCGCGGTCGCTCACGATTGCGGTGTTGATGCCAACTACTTCGCCGCGAATGTTGAGCAACGGGCCGCCAGAGTTACCAGGATTAATCGCCGCATCAGTCTGGAGGACATCTTGCTGTCGACCAGGAGCCACAGGAAATGGCCGACCGATCGCACTGATCACGCCGACAGAGACCGTGTGCGCCAGGTTGAACGGATTACCGATGGCCATGACCCAGTCCCCAGGTTGCATCTGACTCGAATCGCCAAATTTGGCGACTGGGAGATCATGTTCTGGTTGATCGACGAGTTCGATAAGAGCACTGTCGGTTAGCTGGTCTCGTCCCACGACGCGAGCTTCGTAGAAGGCACTTTCATCGTTGAAAAAGCCCACCTCAATTTTCGTGGCGTCTTCGACAACATGATTGTTGGTTAAGATTAACCCTGTTTCGTCGATCACAAAGCCTGTGCCGGCACCTTGGGTGAATTCCTCACGAGGGCGATCCTGTTCTGGCGCAGGTTGTCCGAAGAACCGTCGAAATAGGTCGTCACCCCCACCAAAGAAGTCCGTCAGGTCCTGTGTTAATCGACGTGATTCGGTCCTGATGGTCACGACCATGGGCGTTTGGGCGGTTGCGATGCGACGAAACGTCTGAGCGTCGATTGTTCCTGTTATCGGGTCACTGTTTGTCGGCGGCCGGCTAACCGATTGAGCCGACGAACTTGATGACAGGTCTAACCGTGACGTGAGCACCATGCCAACGGCCATAGAGACAACAGCAATCAGCACCATGGAAAAGACGGTTGTTCTTCGCGTGGACATCAATTCCTCCCAAACCTTCAGCCGACCTACCACGGCGTTATGCGTGAGTGCCGTTGCGCTAGCTGATTTGATCGTCGCGTACTTAGCCGAGTGTAACAATCTCTGTCTGTCGTGGCCCGGTTACCAGAGCCTCCCGCTCACCGATGTACATGTTTATCTCGGTCCGCACACCGAATTCGCTACTGTAGACACCTGGTTCGATTGTGAAGCCCGTGCCAGGCAGTAGACGTCTATCATCGTGAGTTTCGTAGTCGTCCAGATGCACCCCATCGCCGTGGACCTGTTCACCGAGGCTGTGCCCAGTACGATGTAATATCCAATCTCCAAAACCAGCAAGCTGGATCACTTCTCGGGCAGCGCGGTCGACTTCCCAGCCCATGAGTGTTTGTTCAGCTTGGACCCGTGCCTCAATTAGCTCAACCGCTTTATCTCGGGCTGCAGTGATGACACTAAAAGCTGTCTGCATTGGTTTTGGTACAGACCGGCCTGTGTAGCCCACCCACGTGATGTCAGCAAACACTGCGTCAGGCTCGTCCAACTTACCCCAAAGATCAAGGAGTAAGAGCATATCGGCGCTGATAACTCGGCTATTACTTGCTTGCGGAAGATAATGTGGGTCGCCAGAGTGCTCTTGGACGGCAACAACCGGTGCCGAATCGCTGACGAGTCCTTCCTCAGCGAACCAGTCAACCATTTGCTGCTGTAAATCGTGTTCAGTTGGCCCAGTCCGGTTTCGTAATGCCCGGCCGGTTTCATCGAACGCTCGATCTTTGATCCGGTGAAGTCGTTCGGAGGCTTTCCGATGAGACGCGAACGCCCGTTCGTCCCACCGTGCAACAAAGCGTTGTACCAAGTTACCTGACGAGACAGGCTCGATGTTGAAGCGTCGCAGCAGTTCGACTGTGCCTGCATCGATCCGGGACAGGTATGGGATGGCGCAGTTTGGCGAATATTCCATTGCAAGACGTCGCTGGCCGGAGACTAGCGTTCGCAGCCCGACCTCGAGTTGCTGTCGATCTGCATAGACTTGTTTTGAGCCTGGCAGCATGTCGAGGTTGTGTCGCTCAATCGCGTGCACCAGCCCTCGCGGTTCGCCCTCCGCCGGAATTAAGTAGTACCAGCGGCGGGTCTCCATTTTGCCGACACCGGATAAGCCAACTAGCCGCCTCGCGATCTCGTTGGACCCGTGGAAATCGTACAGGAGCCACCCATCTAGCCCGTCGTCGCAAAGCGCTGTCTGAATGGCCGGAATGTCCAATGGCATCAGTCGGAGTATAGCAGCCTACATGCAGGGCGCTTGGTTCGCAGGCTTCTTGTGATAGGACGTTGATTGGCTAGCGTTGGTTGGGATGCCCGTCAACTAACGGGGGATGTCGCCGGCGGTTAGTGTACAGGTTGTCATACTGGCGTTCGGGGATTTTGGCCCCAGTCACTGTCATATTGGGAGAAAGAGGAAGGACTTCCTATAATGGGAGAATGAGATTTGGGGAAACGGGGAGTGGTTTGTGTTGGCGTCCGACTGGACGTTTGGGCCGACAACGGCTGGTGAGGTTGGTGATGTTCCCCTTACGCTTGTCTGTGTGGGTTGGGCTGGTAGCGCTGTGGTTGACCATCGGCGTTCTGGCCCAGCAAGTGACGCAGGATGCAGCGCAGCAGCCACCCGTTACGTTTAGACTCGAAGTTAATTATGTCGAAGTGGATGCGGTTGTTACTGATGAGAACGGAAATTTCATCGATGATTTAGCTCTGAGTGACTTTGAGGTCTTCGAGGACGGGAAAGTACAAGAAGTCAGCGCTTTTTCTCTTGTCAATATTCCGATAGAGCGTGCCGAGCGCACGCTGGTTTCGTCTGAATTGATCGAGCCCGATGTCAGTTCGAATGAGCGGCCGTTCGAAGGCAGATTGTTCGTTCTCCTACTCGATGATTTACAAACAACACCACTACGCACGCCCTACGTTAAAGCAGCTGCCAAGGAATTTATCGAGCGCCACCTCGGCGCCAATGACCTCACTGCTATTTTTTTTGCGAGCGGGCGTACCGATGCGTCACAGGGATTCACCGGTAATCAGCGCTTACTCTTGGAGGCCGTGGGTAAGTTTGTGGGGCAAGGTGCTCGTTCCAGCGTGATGGGGCGGAACGATACTTTTTTCCGATACCTCAGTCAGGAAGACTTTCATAACACTCGCGTTGTAGACGAGCTCGACTTTGAGCGGGGCACCAAGGCGCGTGCCACCCTAGCAACGCTCCGGGAACTTTCGGATTGGCTTTCGGGTGTACGCGGTCGCAGGAAAGCCGTGGTCTTTATGAGCCAAGGGATCGACTACGACATCTACGACGTTTTCAATTCGCCATATGCTTCAACGATTGCGTCTGAGTTGGAGCGGACCATAGGTGCGGCTGCCCAGGCAAATGTTGCGCTCTATACGCTCGACCCTCGTGGCATGACAACCATTGGGTCAGACCAGATCGAAGCTTCGCTCATCCAAGACGACCGATTTACTGGCGGCGAGACGGGACTTCGGAACGATTCACTCCGGTACAACCTCAGATTGGCGCAGGACAACTTACAGGATCTGGCCGACGGGACAGGTGGCATGGCGTTTATAAACTCGAATGACCTGTCGAACGCGTTCACCCGGATTGTTGAGGACAACAGTTCTTACTATGTACTTGGTTACTATCCAACCAACGACCGGCGTGATGGTCGGAACCGAGCGATTGAAGTACGCGTCACCCGTCCTGGTCTTGTTGTCCGCTCGCGGAAAGGGTACCAAGCGCCACGAGGTAAGGCGCCTAGAATGGAGCTCACCGAAATAGAAGGTGCCTCTGACGAACTCCGTGAGGTGATGACGAACCCGTTGCCGGTAAGTGGGCTCACATTACGCGTCTCGGCGGCACCGTTTCTGGGGGAACGCCCGAAGTCGTCGGTCGCCTTCATGGCTGAAATTGGTGGGCAAGCACTGACCTTCACTGAGAAGAACGGACACTTTGAGAACACGATTGAGCTGTCACTGACTATCCTCGATGAGGAAAACAAGATCGCTGGTGGTGAAACTCTCTCGATTCCTCTCGAGTTGCCACCGGAAGCGTACGAGGCGGTATCAAATTACGGCTTGAAGTTAAATTCCCGATTTGATCTCGAGCCGGGACGGTACCAGGTGCGGGTGGCGGCAATTGAAACGGGTAGCAGTCGGAGTGGCAGTATCTTGTATGACCTCGAGGTTCCAGATTTTTCTGAAGGACCGATAGGGATGAGTGGTATTGCGATGGCGTCCGTTCATGCGAGTCGGACGCCGGCGGTCAAATCTGATGAGCAGTTTCAGGATGTGTTGCCGACCCAACCAACCACGCTTCGTGATTTTGAGTTAGGTGATCAGCTATTCGTGTTCGTGGAGATCTATGACAACGAAGTGGACCGTGAGCACACGGTGGACATTACCACGACGATCACGGCTGACGACGGACGCGTCGTCTTCAATGTGAACGACGTCCGCTCAAGTGATGAACTAGAGGGCAAGCGCGGCGGGTATGGGCACGCGCTCCAAATTCCACTGCAAGGAGTTGAACCTGGTCTCTATATTTTGCGTACGGAGGCACGTTCGCGGATTGATCGAAACGCAGTGGTCATGCGTGAGGTGCCATTTCGTCTACATCCGACCCCATGAGGATAGGTCACGCAAGTCCCTGCAATTTATTCTAACAAGACCCTGTACGTAAAACGGGGCCAGCGGATGCTTGCTGGCCCCATGTCGTTTCCCGCCGTGCCAATACGCTAGCCTTCAGTTTCCCCGTTCTCCGATTCCTCTTCTGGTTCAGGATCCGGGAGATCTTCGACCAACTGGGCATTAACCTCTCCGTTGGCGTGACTGAAACTATATTGATTCTGGTTCATGCGGTTATCGCGGGGGACGCGTAGTTCGATCTCGACTACCTCACCTGGCATAAGTGGTTGGCGTAATCGTTGCGAGTCACCGGGCAGTGGATTTCGGTCGGAATCCCACCAGAATTCGTCGACCTTCAGACCAGCAATCGCTCCGGTCGCTCGATTCTGCAGAACAATCCTGGTGACGACCTCGCCGTTTTCAACGTTGGTGTCCGGCGCGAGGTACGCGATATCAGCGGGACCACGAATCGGTGCGATGAACCGAGGCCGTTCCTCAGCTTCGCCCTCGACCCCGGCACTAGCCACTGGGGTGGTTGGCAAGGCCGATGCTGCAGCCTCCTCGGCTGGTGGGGCACTGGCATCATCGCCATTCGACCCACCACATCCGATCGTCGTCAGGCCGATGCTAACCAAGGCAACGGCAAATATGAGATTGAGGCGCTTCATAACTCCCTCCCGAGTTGCATAATGTCTACTAAGCAGACGGATTATAGGACCAGTGGACAGAAACCACAATGTTTGGCTAAACACCTCCGCAGCAGGTCACATTTCGCCGTTCCATTCCTCGGGTTCTGGATTAGCTGCCCGGAAGATCTCTAAATGCCACCGACCGCCACCCCAGGGTTCGACGACTTCAGCGGCTACCTTATCGATAACGAGGTCGGAGAACGAACGCCCCTCTGGGTCACCGCTGAGATGGTAAGCGGGGTCGTCCCAAGCGAAGCTTGGGTAGAGTACAAGTGTAAGGAACAGATCATAACCGTCGTCTAAGACCACAAGTTGTCCACAGGGGCGCTTGATAGTCGAGTGATAGACGAGATACTTCTCAGCGTTCTCCGCGCGGATATAGCGCTTGAGTTCGAACTCACGTGCGACGATTTCCTCGACGGCAATCTTCTTATCCCAGCAGTCAGGACAATAGCGGGCGTCGCCGCGAGGTTCGGACACCTCCTTAACACCACAGAGTGCACACCGTGACTTAGCGACCGACTTCCGAGACATTCTGAAATTCTAAACCGACCGTTGCAGTGCGGCAAGTGTGCGCGCTATCGGATAGGCGTTCGCGACTCAACGTGGAAGATTTGTCTACTGGTGGGCGCTGTGATGTGCAGAAGGTTTTCGCTGAGTATTCGACTCTAACTGAGTGGGGCATGGTCCGGCTCTTGATACGCTAATCCGTGCTGTCCGCTGTCAACGCAGCAAACTTCGGGAGGTCGATATTACCGCCAGAGATGATTGCGACAATCTTTCCGCTACCGGCGCGCCCGGTTAGCGCAGCCGCCACGGCACAAGCCGCAGCACCCTCTGCGATCACTCGCGTACGTTCTGCAATTAGACGCATAGCGTACGTGACTTCTTTGAGTGAAACGACAATGGAGTCGTCGACGAGACTCGATAACAACGGCCACATTGATGGGAGGACGGTTTTTCCGCCAGCGCCATCAACGAACGAAGCCTCCCAATTGGGAAACCGACTGGCTGTTCCAGCCTGGAACGATGTAGCCAGTGGCGAAGCGGTCTCTGGTTCGGCCGCTAAAATCTTCGTATCGGGCTTTAGTGCCCGTAGCGCGCTACCAATACCTGCGATCAGCCCGCCGCCACCGATTGAAGCAACGACCGCGTCGACGTCTGGCAGGTCTTCAAGAATTTCCAGTCCAGCGGTCGCATTTCCTGCGATGAACCGGTTGTCATCGAATGGGTGGACGAACACGCCGTCCATTCGTTCCGACGCGTGATTCTCGACTGCTTGCCAGCATTCGTCGTGGCTGGCCTTGACTAACTGGGCACCGAAGCGTTCGATCGCGGCAAGCTTAGTGATTGGTGCTGTGTCCATAACCATCACCGAGCATTTGGCACCGCACGTCCGCGCGGCCAGCGCCACTCCCTGTCCTGCATTGCCTGCACTAACGGTCCAGACACCTTGCGATAGTTGGTTCGGTGTTAGCTGCCGGACAGTGTTATAAGCGCCTCGAATCTTGAAAGAACCAATCGGTTGTAACGTTTCAAGCTTTAGATACAACTCTGAGGACTTGGTTCGTCCTAGGGGTGAATTGTCTGGTACCGGTAAGCGAACCAATGGTGTCCGCACGGCCACGGCATATATCGCGCCCTCAGCGTCGCGAATATCTTCAAGGGAAATATGTCGGTTCGTTGCCATGGAAGAGTGGTCTTATGTCGCCATAACCTACCGTCCCCGCCCATACTTTCGAAGGATCTCCGTTACGCGCTCGATGGAGATCGCTTCGGCGGTTCGGCCATTACCAGTAACGGTGGTTGCTTGGAGCAGGGAGTTGTAGACTGCCTCCTCCGTCGCTTCCAGTGTTGCTTGAAAGAGCGGTGACACGGCATCGGGTTGCAGTACCGATCGTGGGCGGGGCGTCCGTTCCCCGAATTGAGACCGCATTTCGGAAGACGTCGTGAAGGCGATTGCGAAATCGCCACTACCGTTGCTGTAAGACGATCCCGTGCGCGCGAGGCCGAACACCGCCCTTGCTGCGATCCGTTTTAAATCTCGTGCGTCCACCGGAGCGTTGGTGGCCACAACAATCATGACCGACCCGCTGCCGTCGTTGGTTGCATCGACGGGCGATGTTGACGGGAGCGTTCCTGCCTGTGGCGGTGGTGAGTAAGAATAACGGCCTAACTCTTCACCAATCGGCACTCCGTCCATCATCAAGACGCCACCGTAGTTGCTTTGGACCAAGACACCGACGGTATAGCCACCGAAACGTGCGGGCAAGCGCCGTGAAGAAGTGCCGATGCCGCCCTTCCAACCAAACGCACGTGTGCCGGTACCAGCACCAACCGACCCTTCGGTGACAGGTCCACTAGTCGCGTTGTCGATGGCTGCCCAGACATGGAGGGGAGTAACGTGCTGTCCTCGAATGTCATTCAATCCACTGTCGTTGGTCTCGCCGACCACAGCATTAACGGACCTTACGTCCTCGTTACCCTCGCGCCGGAGAGTATGTGCAACCGTTGCTTCCACGGCCGTGCCGACACTCAGTGTGTTGGTCAGCACAATTGGAGTTTCAATAGTGCCCAGTTCTTCGACCTGTGTGGACCCCGCCAGCTTGCCGAACGCGTTACCAACAAACACGCCACCGGCTACCTTCTCTTGGAAAAGATTGCTACTGTGCGGCACGATGGCGGTGACGCCAGTGCGAATATTATCGCCAGCAATGATCGTAGTGTGTCCAACGCTTACCCCGGCGACGTCAGTTATTGCGTTTAACTCGCCCGGCGGAAACACCCCAGGTGTAATGCCTAAGTCACGCGCACGCACGCGGTCATCAGCGTTCTGGGACAAGACAACTGGCCACAGACCGACGGCGATCACAACAATCGTTAGAAACAGTTCTAGGCGTCTACGCATACCAACCTCCATGAATCCTTGAACCATCTTGCCACGAGCAGTCGAAGAAGCGCTACCGAGACGCCCATCGCGTTCCTTGGCAAGCCTCACCTGGCTGTTGTTGCGTCTAGGTTAACCTGCGCTTGCGTTCCCGCTGAGCCTCATGGGAGGATGGCTCTGTAATTGCTACGTGATCGTGCTGCAGAAATTCGGTTCCTATACAACCCTGATTCTGAGGTCCATCATGTTGAAAAGTTCACCTCCGTCAAGGCAATCAGATCTTCCACGCCTGAGTCGTCGAGAGTTCTTCGGTACAACAATCCTCGGTGGAACTGCCGGGGCTTGTGCCACTCGTGGCAGCGCCGCTCCATCGCGCTTACCTAACGCCGAAGCGGCCATCGCCGCGAGACAAGCACTTAGTGACAACATCTACACGCGGATGCTTGGTCTTAAGCCTCATCTAGCAGCGATGGATCACATCACCGCATTGGGTGGTTCTCGCATGCCAGCTGAAGTAATGCAAGCAATGCTTGAGGCTAATAAGCAGTTCGTTGATATGCACGAACTGACGCGAGCAGCTGGTGCGCGTCTAGCGGAGGTTCTTGGTGCTGATGCTGCGTTAGTTACCAGCGGTTCATTTTCGGCCATGATTCTTGGTGCAGCGGCCTGTTTGACAGGCAACGACGAAGCCAAGATTGACGCCTTGCCACATCCCACGTGGTCCAAATGTGAGTGTTTGACTCAGACATCGGGAAGGTTCGGTTACGACCGGGCCTATCGTGCCGCAGGCATGACGATGGTTAACGTTGAGACACGAGAACAGTTTGCCAATGCGATCAATCCGAATACGGCGATGATTTCCGGCCTCGCTCGACTTGACTATGGCACCGCAGACCAACCTGAGATTATGAAAGTTCATGAATTACTGGAGTTCGGGCGTCGAGCGTCTGTACCGGTGATTGTAGATGCCGCATCAGAATTGCCACCAACGACGACCTTGACTCGTTGGATTGATGCTGGTGCGGACTTGGTTGTAATTAGCGGAGGGAAGGGCATTCGTGGACCACAGTCGACCGGAATCCTGGCCGGTCGACGGGATCTGATCGAAGCGGCCACATTGCACGCAGCACCCAATGCGAACTTAGGACGTGGTATGAAGGTCGGCAAGGAAGAGATCATGGGTTTTCTTGTGGCGCTCGACCGCTACGTTAAATTAGACCACGATCGAGTGTATGCCGATTGGCGACGAAAGGCCGAGTACATTGCAAATGAGCTCCAGGGAATACCTGGCCTCGTGGCCAATGTCCCGCAAGATGACCGTGGTAAACCTCGGGTGGACTTGACTTGGGACGAAAACACCGTGCCATTGTCCTCTGCGGAAGTCCGTGAGGGGCTCAAGAACGGGGACCCTCGGGTCGCTATGACTGGTCAAGCCATCCAGACGCGATGCATGAATGATGGGGAGGAGATTTTGGTTGCTCAGCGGGCTCAACAGTTCTTCCGCGACGAGGTGAAGCGACTGTCATGATTGCGAGAAGGGTGGTTCGGTAATGTCCCACGCGGTGTTGGTTCGGCAAACCGGCGGGCCCGAGGTGCTCGCCTATGAAGAGTATGACCCGGGTCCTCCCGCTGCAGGCGCCGCACGGGTCAAGGTATCGGCATCCGGCGTTAATTTCATCGATGTTTACTTCCGCACTGGCCTTTACCCAGCGGATTTACCCATTGTCGTCGGGCGTGAGGGCGCTGGTACGGTCGAGGCGGTGGGCTCTGGGGTCGAGGGACTATCGCCAGGCGACCGAGTCTGTTGGGCGATGGTGCCAGGGTCGTATGCGGAGGTTGCTAATGTGCCGGCCGACAGCCTGATTGCCGTTCCGTCTGGTGTGCCAGATGAGGCAGCGGCTGCGGTGATGCTCCAGGGGATGACCGCGCATTACCTCGTGCATGCTACGCGTCCGGCCGTTGCCGGTGACACGGCGCTTGTGCATGCCGCGGCTGGTGGCGTTGGCTTGCTCTTGATCCAGATGCTTAAGCGAGAGGGTGTCCGAGTTATTGGCACCTGCTCAACGGCTGAAAAGGCAGCGCTTGCCATGGCAGCGGGAGCTGATCAGATCATTAACTACACGACTGATGATTTTGTCGATGCTGTTACTGGGTGGACGGCCGGTCGCGGCGTTGATGTAGTTTACGATTCGGTCGGTGAGTCGACCTTTGAGGGGAGCCTGCGCTCCCTAAAACCGCGTGGCATGATGGTGCTCTTCGGGCAGTCTAGTGGTCCGGTGCCGTCGTTCGATCTCAATCGACTTAATCCACTAGGCTCGTTATTCGTGACCCGTCCGTCGCTCGTACACTACATGCGTGACCGTGCCGAACTCGAGCTACGGGCAGGGGCCGTGCTAAGTGCCGTCGCTGATGGGTCTTTACGCGTCAGAATTGGCCAGCGCTTCGCACTCACTGATGCGGCAGAGGCACACCGTGCTTTGGAAGGCCGGCGGACTTCTGGAAAAGTGATACTCGTCGGCTGATATCCGCCCTTATGTGAGTTCTATACCAAAAACCCACCGCCATGGATTTATTGGCGGTGGGTTCTAGGCCGGGACCTAGGTAGTCCTCTATGATTACTGCGAGTAAGGTCCCTGAATAACAATCTGTTGCAGTGCCTCGTAGACGGCTGGCAGCTCTTCTTCACCAGCTGGAAGTTCGTTGAGGCTGAGGACGTACGCGATAACTGCAGCGTACTCTTCGTCGAGAAGACTCCCCGGATTGTCTTCAGGCATCGTAACGGTAATTAAGTCGAATAGTTCGGAGATCGGAACGTTGGTCCAACTGCCCATATAGGCTTCACCGACAAATTCGTCATCCACATGGCATTCACTGCAGATATTCTCCCAGAGCCGAGCGCCTCGTGCGGCTTGAGCCTCGGTATATACGCCGTCGTGAATCGTTTTCGAATCGGCATCTTGGTCAATTGCGTGGATGGCTGAGGCTGTGAACAGTAAGATCATTACCGAAAGTGCTCTTAAGAATGTCATGTGCTCGCTTCTCCGGGTCCGTTCGTTCATGAGTCGCCGCATAGATGGCGTGAGGTTGTAACTGCCTCAACGTTAGCCGAATCACGACGCCGATTCAACCTCATGGTTATGAGATACCGCAGCTGCCGAAGATAGGGCCTTGGTAAGTGGCAGAGGCCTTGGCACGACTAGATGCGGACGACACGGTTACCACTGGTCTTGGCGGTAGCCGAAGTAAGTTACGGTCGTCATGCCTAGTACATAGTGTTCCACGTAATGGTAGTCACCGTCGGTGCGGTTCAGGCCGTCAAAGATGGAGCGTGCGTCAGGGTCGAGCAGGCGGACGTAACCTGACCCGTCCATGGCGACGAAGGTCACGAACGAGCCATGCTCGAACCGTGTCACTTGAACGTTTTCATGCGTCGCCCAGTAGTAGTGGTTACCGATACGTTGAATAAGGCACGCCTCGACTTCGGCATCCTCTGGTGCGATGTTCTCTACTGTCCGGACAACACCGTTCTCACTAACCCTCAGTGTAGGCAATCCGTTTAGGATAATTTCGGTTTGGGCACCAACCGGTGAGGTAAATAAACCGATCGCCAACACAACCTGACCAATCGAAAGCTTTATTAGGCTTTTCCCCGTCACGAGTGTCAGGATATCGCGAATTCACTCTAGGTTGCACCGTGTGCAGTCACGACCGATAAAAGTTGAGGCTACGGTGATCCAGGGAGGATAGGGTTCAAAGGGAGGCCTTCGCTGCTCCGTCGCCTTTCATTGAACGGCTAGTGCTGCACACGGTATGATTCGTGTTGGTTTAAGTGTTCATTGGTGTGAGGAGGCGAATTATGTTTTGTTTTAACAGAGGCGTCTTGGCGATTGGTCTTGTGCTCGCAGTGGTTTTGCCGTTCAGTGATGCAGTGGGGCAGTCCGGCCGAGCCGACATCAAAGCGCATCGTGACATTGATTACATTGATGGTGCTGATTATCCCGATGCTCGGGACCGGCTTGACGTATTCATGCCGAGTGATGCCTCCGGTGCACCAACTGTAGTATTTTTTCACGGTGGGGGTTTGGTAAACGGCGACAAGGCTCAAGGTGAGTTCCTGGCTAAGGCACTTGTCCCACGAGGGATCGGTGTCGTTTCGGCCAACTATCGTCTATCGCCAACCGTAAAACACCCCGCACATCTTCAGGATGCTGCTGCGGCGTTTGCCTGGACCGTGGCGCATATCGCGGACTTTGGTGGTAATCCCGAGAAGGTATATTTGGCGGGCCATTCCGCTGGCGCATACATGGCTGCGCTTCTGGCACTCGATGACTCCTACATTCGTGAGGTTGGTTTGGCGAAGTCCTCGATTCATGGCTCCATACCGATTAGCCCATTTCTTTATGTTGAGGAAGTTGCACCTGACCGCCCAAAAACAGTTTGGGGGACTGATGTAGCGGCGTGGCGTCAAGCATCAGCATCTTCCTACATTGGAGGCGGTAAGCCACCGCTGCTATTCGTCTATGCTGACGGAGACGCTGATTGGCGACGTGAACAGATTATCCGGGTCGCGCGCGAGCTCGAGTCAGCTGGGCAATCCAGTGTGCAGACTGTTGAGATTGCTGATCGGACTCATGCTTCTGTGGTTGAGAGGCTGGTCGAACCTGACGACCCTGGTGCCCTCCAAATCGCTGACTTCGTCCTTCGGTCGGATGGGGGAGTGCACTAGGTCTAGGCTGAGAGGCGGGGGGCAAGCCCTTGCCTTTTCCTTCGTCCCTTCGACAACCAGAAGCTTTTGGGCCGGCTTGGCCAAAAGCTCAGGCCCCTTCGAGAACCCTCCCGTAGATCGCCCTGCTAGTTGATTCGGTGCTTCGAGTTCCCCAATCAGAGTATGGTTGAGTTGTATAACTTAAGATATGAGTAGACACCACTCAGGTAATATGCTATTATAATAATCACTATTTACCTAATGAATGTGAGGAGAGGTGTCCTCAAGAATGGGGGAATTTATGATGCTCACTAGATGGAGTCCATTAGACGACTTTTCTGACCTCCACCTGGAGGTCGACCGTTTGTTCGGCCGGAATTGGGGCAAGGTTGCTGCCAGGGTGAACGAAGGAGCCTGGGTGCCGGCGACCGAGGTGACATCTGGAGAGGATGGATGGCAGCTTCGCATTGCCCTGCCGGGGGTGAACAAGAATGATGTTAACGTCGATTTGCATGGCGACACCCTGACTATTAAGGGAGAGCGGACCGACACTAAGCGGAACGATGAACTCCATGTTTCAGAGATCCGCTATGGCCGGTTTGAGCGAGCCTTCACGCTACCAGCAAAGGTCGAAGGCGATAAGGTGAATGCTCGTTTCGAGAACGGGATGCTCGAGTTGACGCTGCCACTAGCTGCGAGTGCGAGGTCAAGACGTATAGAAATTGGTGCTGTAGCAGGGAAAGATATCGATGTAGAAAAGATTGCTTAAGATTATCGGTGATGTGCAGCGGGGCAGGGCGTCCGCCTTGCCCCATCCAGTCCCCAAAGGGCCCGTGCTGGTCGTGGACCTCCACGAACAGGTACACTTCTTGTTGTGACGCGATTGAAAGTCAATCAACCAATTGTCATTCTGATAATTTGTGCCACGGTGGTGTGCTGTGGCAGGGAGCGCCAGGGGCCGGGGACGAGTGGTTCGGCCAATCCGGAGTCGGTGGCCGTTGGTATACATTCTGATTTGCCAGTACAGGCCGAACTTCTTTCCGATGTTGCTATTGTGCAACCCGGGGAGGTTTTCAAGTTGGGGGTACTCCTAACGATGGAGCCAGGCTGGTATGTGCACTGGATCAATCCTGGCGAGTCCGGTGAAGCTATTTCGATTGATTTCAATTTACCGTCGCGGTTCGAGGTGGGCGCGCTTCGGTGGCCTGTCCCGCTTCAATTTGAACAGCCCGACGGCACCGTTGGCTACGGCTACAAGGATGAAGTGCTGATCCATGCAGAAGTCCGCGCGTCGAATCGTGATGTTGACGACGGTGAGATGTGGCCTCTGGCGGCCGACGTGCGCTGGCTGGCGTGTGAACATGAGTGCGTCCCGGGGCGCTCTACATTGCAGTTATCGCTTCCCGGTTCGATTTCTGGTACGCGATTAGTAGACCTCATCAATGCGCCGCGTGTAGAGGCGTGGCTTCCTCGGTTACCGTTGGCTGCTGGTTCATCGCTTGCACCGTTTACTGTGACAGTGTCGCGCCTAAGTTCTTCGGATTTCGTGCTGGTTTTAACCTGGCGTTCGGTCGCGAATAATGTTCAATGGTTTCCGGCGCCAGCAACGGCCGCGGCCGCTCCTATGAGCAGTTTGCATAGGGCAGGTCGGCGAACGCAAATCGAGCTGTCGGCCCCAACCGGCGACACTACCTCCGACCTTCAAGTTATCGGTGGCGTTGTCGCCTATACGAATGCTTCGGGTGAACGTCAGGCAACCGAGTTGTCAGTAGCGGTCAACGAACTCTCTCAACCGTAAACCCCGAAAAACTACTCCTGTCAACACGGCAACCTCGAGTTCAGTGTTGGGTGCCGGACGGTCTGCCACGGGGTGCCGACGGGGTAAGCAAACTACGCCCTAACCATAGGATGCCTGAAATGATGACCAGTAGCATCGTCCAGCGAATCGCACTGGCAACGAAGAAGGCGTCATAACGTGGCCGTTGAAACTGGAACTGGATAAGTTCGCTTAAGTGATCAGTCATCCAGTGCCAACCACTGTGGGCAATGAACACCGAGAGGACAATGATGCCCATCTGTTGTGCGCCTATCCAGCGAAATAGCATGGAGAGCACCGGATACAGGAAGGCGAGAACGAGTAGTAGGCCCAACTCGATACCGATGTTGAAGGCGAATCGGGACACGAATACATGCGTCCCACCGAACTGCAACATCTCCGGCAGAGCAAATGAGAGAGCGAAGCCGTGTACCAGGCCGAAGCCAAACGTGCTCATTGAACGGCGCTCGAGTTTGGTGCCGACCATGTTTTCAAACGCCATGTAGAGAATTGAGACGGCAACGAGAGTCTCGATTAACGGTTGGAACCAGAGGACGTTCGGCGCCAGCCTGAAGGCTGAAGCGGTAAGCGTCACGGAATGCGCCACGATGAATGCGGTAACAATGATTGCGAGGGGTCGCATTCGTCGGAACGGAATAACCACGCACGCCAGAAAGACTAAGTGAGTGAGACCGTTTAGGATGTGTGCGAATCCAAGTGCTACAAACCGTTGAAACGCTTGATACCAAGTTGGGTTTAGCCAGACACGGCCCGGGTTGCCGGCGTATTCGAACAGTCGGTCCGAGCCTTCGGGCGTGAGAAACCGCATTACCATGTTGACTCGCAAATCGGGTCGCTCGAGTGAGGTGTTGATGGAAAAACTTGAGCGTTCTGACCGAATGGGATATTCAAACAAGACATCGAGCATGCCCTGTTCCCAGTAGAGTTCCGTGTCGTTTGGCAGTTGCGGGCTTCGGATGTGGGCGAGCGCCGTGTCAAAAGTTCTATATGATCGATCGGACGGAAGTGATACCCGAACCGCCTCTATCCGCGGGGATTCTAGCGGGTCACCATCTTCGTAGATGGTGAGGTCAGGTGAAATCCGAAGCCGTGCAGCGTCACGAAGTGGAGGGTTAGCTTCCTCGAAATTGAGATAGCCGATCCCGAAGGTGGGAAGAGTCTGATCGCGTAGTGCAGCGAGCGGTACTCGAACAAGCATCTGCAATTGCTGGTTCTCAGGCCTGACGAGCACTTGAACGGTTACATCACGAACGATTATTTGCGCAGCCACTTCGGCCGGAATGGCGATTAGCCACCACAGTATTAGGGCGACCATCATGCGAGTCGTTACGTATCGATTGCACTTGGATGACATCGTCTGGACCTTGTGGGGCGAGCCCATTAGCGTGGTATCACCGGTCTACACGCTAGCGTCGGGTGGCGTGAGACCCAGAAGCTAAGCGGGATAGGCGGACAATCCCAACTGCTTGTTCTATTACTTCTCCGCACAAAAGATGCCGGCACTGCTACTCGCGAGGCTTGATCCGGTAGCCTTCGTCCGTTTGTTCCCGGTAGCTCCGATGACATGTGGCGCATGTACCCCGGAGGTCGCCAAAGGCGCTCTGGGCGCCGTCATGATTGTTCTCTCCAGCTGCAGCAGTTATCGCCCGGGCCGCTGCTACGGCATCCGCAGCGATTGCTGCGGCCTCTTCGACTTCTTGAGCCTTCCAGAACGCTTCAACCTGTTGAAACATCGACTGGAGCCTTCGGCCATCTTCCTCGGTTTCTGGCCAGTATCTTGCTCCAATATGTCCCTCGGTGTCGCCGAGCGTTAACCCGACCTCCTTCATCGTTGCGTCAAATTCTTCTTCGGTAAGTGTTTCTTGAAGAGCTTTAGCTCCCAAGCCGATTAGAGCGACGATACTGATGATGGCGATGAGTAGGCGAGCATTCATTCCGATTCTCCTCAAGATCCTAGTAAGCGATAGCGTAACAATCGCGGCGGGGGTCGGCAGCAGCCAATCGGTTTCCAGAGAATGGGTCGATCATGACAGCCGTCGCGCACCCCGAGACCCCAAGTGGGCGCACTTCGTTTACATGATGTCCTCGGGATCGTAGCTCATTGGCGATGTCTACCGAAATCGTTGATTCCATGTCCATTTGGTTAAAGCCGGCAGCATGCGGCCAAAACGATCCCTGGAGGTGACGTGTACGGACACGCGGCCAGACGAACGCTTCGTGTAGATTCGGATACCAGTCATCCCAGAACTCGACGATGTTCAAGAATCCCTGCAGGATCGTCTGGTCTTGATTGTCGCCACCGGGCGTACCGACTGCGAGAAAAGGCTCGCCGTTACGAGCCACGATACTCGGTGTTAGCGTGTAACGCGGCCGCGCGCGGGGTCGCAGTTGGTTCGCACGTTCCCGGTCGAGCCAGAACTGTTCTCCGCGGGTGCTCATGCCGATGCCGGTTTGTCCGAGAATCACCGCACCGCCGATCCACCCGCCGCTAGGCGTGCTGTCAAAAATGTTGCCGTCCTTATCGATGATCGCCATATGCGTGGTGTCTTTCAGCCCACCCGATGATGGGACGAAGGACCCGCCGTTGGCGTCGTCGGTAGCCTGGCCATCCTCAATATTGGCGACCCAGAAGGGCCAGTCGTTGACCTCGGGGTCGTGCGGCAGGGGGTTGCCGGCCTTGAAGGCCGTTGAGGCACGGCCGATGTCGATTTCGGCCGCTCGACCCGCCGCGTAGGTTTTTGATAACAGCCCGGTGCGAGGCACCGCTACAAAATCAGGGTCAGCGTAATAGGAGTCTCGGTCGGCGTAGGCGAGCTTCATTGCCTCGATGACTATGTGAATGTAATCAGCACTGTTGTGTCCCATCGACTGGAGGTCGTACTGCTCGAGGATATTAAGGGTCTGTAGCAATACTGGTCCTTGACTACCGAAATCCTGCTTATAAACGGTATAACCGCGGTAGTCCACTTGGGTTGGCTCTTCGAGCTTGGCGTAAAACTCTGCAAAGTCACTGTGCTCAAACAGCGAACCATGTGCCTGAAGAAAATCGACCATCTCGTGGGCGATGTCGCCCTTATAGAATCGGTCGCGAGCAGCGACGATCGCCCCCTCACGGCCAAGGTGGGCGTGTTGCTGTTCAGCTTCAACCATCCTCCTTAGCGTGTTTGCGAGGGTGGGCAACTTAATGGTCTCACCAGGTGTGTAAAGGCTCCCATCGGGTTTTAGCCAGTAGCGTTGGTTTTCTGGCCAGGCTTGAAAAAATTCTAAATTGCGCTCAATCGAGCGAGCAGTGCGTGGCCGTAGGGGAAATCCCTGTTCTGCATAGTCGATAGCCCGAGCTGAGACTTCCTCGAACGTCATGGTGCCCCAACGTTCGAGAACAGTCAGCGCTCCGTGCAGTGCACCGGGAACGACCGCTGGGTCGAGCCCTTCGCCGTTGAGGTCCCGACTCCGTTCGAGATACCAATCGATTGTGGCGCGCTCGGGTGCCCAGCCCTGACCAACGACCGAGACGACTTTGCCCTCCGCTTTCGGATAGACCAGGATCAACGCCTCACCACCCAGGCCGTAAAGGTCCTGTTCCACGACACCACCCACGAGTAGTGACGTAACGCCGGCATCGAAGGCGTTTCCGCCCTGAAGAAGAATCTCGAATGCTGCGGCAGTCGTTAGCGGATGACCTGCGGACACGCCGGCAGTCCGACCGGAGACGGATGGTCGTTGCGCCTGCCCTGGCTCGGTTGCCGACCCCACGATTAGCGCAACTGTTAGCAGGGCGGTACACGACATGCACCCCTTGGAGGACTGCCACACGCCAGGAATTCTTCTAAGGCATCGGATTGTCTTACGCATCTATCACCTGCTGTCGATTAGTGAGATGGAAGGGCATTCCGTATATCTAAACGGCGCCACTGCCATGACTCTTCTGCCGCGAATCTATACGGAGTGCCACCCTAAGATCAAACATTGAGGCAATTCCTCCTAGCCAGATGCTCCCGCGCGCTAAGGGTTGAATCGGCTGGCGATGGGTGTAGACTAGAACGCTGATTCACGACAGTATTAGCTGAGAATTCTTTTCGGATGTGATGCCAGACTCTCGTCATACCGGCGAGAGACTAACTGGATGTTACGTCGTTTCGTTCGAGGTGGATGTCATGAAAAGTAGGATCATATTCGTCGTCTCGATGCTTGTTGTTTCATTCGCTGTCGTCGCGACGGCACAGACTGGAGCAGAGGACTCCCCACGTCCGGTAATTGGTCGGTCGATGGTCGTGACCGGACACGGGATCGTGGCGGCTAGTCAACCACTCGCGGCGAGGGCCGGAGTACAGGTTCTGGAGCGTGGCGGGAACGCGATTGACGCTGCCATTGCTGCTAATGCGACGATTGGTTTGATGGAACCGACTGGAAACGGCATCGGCGGTGACCTCTTTGCGCTCATCTACGAGGCAGAGACGGGCGAGCTGTATGGACTGAACGCTAGTGGCTGGGCGCCATCTGGACGAACGGTGGAGTTCCTTCGCTCGAAGGGCTTCGATGAGGTTCCCGGTCGCGGTATCTATTCGGTCACGGTACCGGGTGTGGTGGCCGGATGGGACATGATGCGCGAACGGTTCGGTTCCCTGCCGTTCTCGGAGTCGTTGGCCCCGGCGATTTACTATGCCGAAAATGGTTTCCCGGTATCACCGGTGATTTCGAGAGGATGGGCACGTTCCAGTGAGATGCTCGCAGCACATCCGAATTCCAAGGAAACGTTCTTGCCCGGAGGGCAAGCACCTAAGTTGGGTGAGATGTTTCGGAATCCTGACCTTGGGGCGTCGTTGCGGCGGATTGCTGAACATGGGCGTGATGGATACTACAAAGGCCAGACGGCCGAGGCGATCCTGAAGATTTCTGAGGAAATGGGGGGAACGTTTACAGCTGACGACCTCAGTGAGTTTAGGCCGCAGTGGGTCACGCCAATCTCCACGATGTATCGAGGTTGGAAGGTCAGTGAGATTCCGCCAAATACACAAGGAATTGCGGCTCTCATCATGCTGAATCTCATGGAACAGTACCCAATTGGAGAATATGGTTTTCACAGTGCCAAAGCACTGCATGTGGCGATCGAGGCCAAGAAGCTCGCTTACGCTGACATGCTTGGCTATGTCGGTGACCCTGATTTTTCCCAAATCCCTGTTGAACCGATGCTGAGTAAAGCGCATGCTGCGGAGCGGGCAAAATTAATCGACCCGGCACAGGCGGCCTGTGAAGTCTCACCCTCCTATTTTCCTGGAATTACGACAGCGGAAGGCAACGACACGATCTATATGACCACGATCGATAAGGATGGCAACATCGTGTCATTGATCCAGAGCAACTACAGTGGCTTTGGTTCTGGCCTCGTCCCTCCGGGTGTCGGATTCATGCTGCACAATCGTGGTGCGCTCTTCACCATGGAAGAAGGTCACGCCAACACCGTCGAGCCACGTAAGCGGCCGCTCCACACGATCATTCCAGCGTTTATGGAAAAGGACGGCGTGCAGATTGGGTTTGGCATTATGGGCGGTTGGAACCAGGCTCAAGCACATGCCCAGTTTGTCGCGAACATCGTCGACTTCGGTTTTAATATTCAGGAAGCGCTTGAGGCCGGCCGGTTCACCAAGGGCAGCTTCACGGGTTGTGACGTCAATGTTGAGTCGCTAATTCCAGCTAACGTGCGTACCGAACTGACGGCACTGGGGCATGAGCTCAGTGTTCGTCCGCCGAGGACGGGTGGATTCGGTCATGGTCAGGCCGTGATGGGCACGCCGGAGGGTATCCACTTCGGGGCGTCAGAGCCGAGGCATGATGGGGCTGCGGTACCGCAGGCGCCTTCGATATTTGACCGGTAGGGCACAGATGATTCCTTATCAACTCACGCGGGTGCTGTTCGTGACGGCCTTGGTCGTCGCGGCAGCACCCTACGTGATGGCTGAGCGGTTGGTTCAAACCCAGGCCGAAGGAGTTGAGGCCAAGGTTAGAACAGAACTCGTGACGGAACGGGCATTCCGGGCCGTCACGTTTGTTGTGGATGGGGATGTGGTCACCCTGAATGGGATCGTGGGAAGTATCGGTGTTAAGGATGACCTGATCGCGACCGTTCTGGAGGTCGACGGAGTGGGTTCGATTCTCAGCAACATCGAAATTTTTGAAGCTGAGAGCGATGTGAAACTCGGCGAGCAAATCGCAGCGTTCATTAGGCGGTATGAATACCATTCCGTGTTCGACAATATAAATCTCAACGTTGAAAATGGAGTTGTGATTGTGAGTGGGGAAGTTACCGAACCCTTTAAGAAAGAGGGCATCGAGAAAGTCGTGTCCTATGTCGGCGGAGTTCGGCAAGTTGAAAATCTGATTGAAGTGCTGCCGGTGTCAGGGACGGACGACCACCTTCGGGAAGTTATAGCCATGACCATCTACAATGACCCGCTCTTTTCCAAATATCAGGCGGGGAACCGCCCTCCGATTCATATCATCGTGAAGCGAGGCCGGGTGAGGCTCACGGGTGTTGTGCTTTCCCCGGTCGAGCGTGCATTTGCAGGTACGATCGCGCGCCAAGTCCTTGGTGTCAGGTCGTTTCGCAATGAATTAAGAGTAGAGTCTGAGCGGTAAGCTTCGGTGGCCACGTGTGAGTGCTTCAGTTAGGACTTCCATGGGTACTGTGGTGCCGGGTATTCGGTGTTCTCTCTTTCTCGTTCTTGTCACCCTCCTCGTCTTCTCGAACTTGAGTAACGCACAGATGACCGCAAGCTTGCTGGGCTCTGTGGTCGACGTGCAGGGGAACCCGCTGTCGGGTGTGACGCTCAAGCTGCTGTATCACGGGAATGTGACTCGTGAGATTGAGGTGTCGACTGATGACGCAGGGAAGTTTTCCAGGCTGGGTCTGCAACAGGGGCCGTATGAAGTCACGGCGCAAAAGGATGGTTTCGACGTCGAGACACTGAGTTTCTCCCTAGGTGTCGGGCGACGTGCGCTACTGACCCTGACCTTGCTGCCCGAAGGTGCGCGGAGCATGGCCGAACTGGCCCAATCGCAACAGGTCGAAGACACACGAGAATCGGCCGTAAGGGCGGCTCTCCAGGCTGGTGCCGCTGCTAGCTTAGCCGGGGACCATCAAGAGGCCATCACTCTGTTCCAGTTGGCGGTCCAGACACTTCCGGAGTGCCATGAGTGTCATTACCGGCTTGGTCGAACCTATGCTCAGCTTGAGGACTATACGAATGCGGAGGTTGCGCTTGACCGAGTGCTTGAGATCGAACCCGAGTATGCGCCAGCTTACCGGACGTTAGCTGTGGTTTATAGTGCGCAGGAGCGGTTTGATGAGGCAGCTGCGGTAAGGGCTCGAGCGTCTGAGCTCACCTCGGCATCTTAGGTCGGTGAGTGGATGATTTGTGTGGCTAGCCGGGTTTGTCTAGGGCGGGCCGACGTGGTGGGACGGAATTGAGATCGGACATTTGCAAGGTAGTCAGGTTCCCCGTGTGGTTGTAAACTTGGGGTCTGAACGAGCGGGTGTCTTTACAGGCGTGAGGAGGTTACCTATGTTCTGCGTGCAGAGGTCCGGTCGGGGCCTTGTACTGCTGGTGTTGCTTGCGGTGCTTGCTTGGCCGAGTGTGGCCGCGGCCCAAATGTCTGCCCGAGTGACTGGCGTCATCATGAACGTTGATGGTGAGCCGGTCGAGGGTGCCATAGTCACGTTTCATTTCGAGGGCGGTGTAACCCGAGTGCGAACGGCGACAACCAATGCCGAAGGTGAGTACAGGATGAGGGGGCTTCAAAGAGGCCCCTACCGTATCGTTGCTGCGAAGGACGGTGTCGGCGAGCGTACCGAGGAGATCGAGTTGCGTGTTGGGCAGCAGGAGGAACTCGACATTCAGCTTGTGCCGGTCGGCATGCGGGCTATTTCCGACCTAACCGACGAGGAACGAGCCGAGTATGAACGGTCGGAGGCGCTCTTGGTGACGTTAGAAGCGGCTGTGGCTGCAACCTCGGCCGGTAATTTTGATGTGGCAATCGCCAATTTTGAGGAAGGCCTTTCGGCGAATCCGGACTGTTTCCAGTGCTACCACGGGATCGGTATGGCCTATCTCGCGCAAGAGGAATACGGCGATGCCGAGGCGGCTTTTAGCAGTTCGCTTGAGCTCAATCCAGACTACGCTGGAGCCTATGAGGGTCTCGCCACGATCTACAACAGTCAGCGGCGGTTTGATGAGGCGGTGGAGGCCAGTGCAAGGGCGGCTGAGCTGTCGGGTGGTGGTGGAGTCGGCGGCCTCGCAGACCCGGACACCATTTTTAACCAGGGGCTCATCAACTGGAATGCCGGCAACATCGAGGAGGCCAAAGCGCAGTTCGCCGAGACGCTCGAGCTTGACCCGAACCATGGTGAGGCTCATTACTGGGTCGGCATGGCCAATTTGAACGAAGGGGACCTCGCCGGGGCCAAGATAGCCTTTGAACGCTACGTCGAGCTTGAGCCGGACGGGCGGTTTGCGGACCAGGCTAGTGGCATGGTCACGCAGCTGCCTTGACTGAGGCGCTCGCGCCGGTGACTTTGTGACGTCTTGCTAAATTTGGTGGTCGATAGAGCGGTTTAGGGGATTCGTGTTATCGAGGAGGATTCACATGCGGACCAAACATTCGGCGTTGACGGGAGTTCTCTGTTGTGTGGTTCTGGTCGGGGTAGAGAGTGCTCTAGCCCAGAGTCAACGGACCATGCGACCTGTGATTCGAGGTACAGAATACGCAGCAACGTCCATGAAGGCTCCCGCCACAGCGGCGGCGATGCGCATTCTCGACGCTGGCGGCAACGCCTTTGATGCGGTGGTAGCGGGCCAGGCAGTGTTGGCGCTGGTGGACCCAGGGGGCAATGGCATCGGGTCAGATGCAGTGATACTGATCCACGACGCCAAGACCGGCGAGGTGCTCTCGATCAATGCGGAGGGGACGGCCCCGCAACTGGCAACCATTGAATGGTATGAAGAACACAATCATGGCGAGATTCCGGTGAGTGATGGACTGTTGTCAGCCTCAATCCCAGCTGTGGTTGATGCTTGGTATGTCTTGCTCGACCGTTGGGGCACCATGACGTTCGCAGAAGTCCTGCAGCCAGCCATTGAAGTTGCGGAAGAAGGCTTTCCATTGAGTGAGCGTCTTGCAAGTTCGATCGCTCGGTCGGAAAAGATTCGGAAGTATCCGACGACTATGAATGTCTACTGGCCGGATGGTCGGGCGCCCGAAGCTGGAGAGGTCTTCAAGAACCTCGATGCCGCAAACACCCTGAAGAAACTCGTGGAAGCTGAAGCGCAGAATGCTGGTGCGGGTCGCCACGCTGCGCTGAAAGCGGCACGCGATCGATTTTACAAAGGTGATATTGCACGAACCATGGCGGCCTTCTTTGAGGAGCATGGTGGCCTCTATCGCTACGAGGATTTCGCCAACTACTCCGTCAAGGTTGAAACGCCAGTGTCAATTGATTACCGCGGGTACACGGTTTACAAAAATCCTTCAGCGAACCAGGGTCCCACGGAACTATTCACGCTCAAGATGCTTGAGGGTTATGACCTACAAGCGCTTGGCCATAACAGCGTCGAGTACATACACACGAGTGCTGAAGCGCTCAAACTCGCCATGGCCGACCGGGAGAAATATCTTGGTGACATGGACTTCATCACCATTCCTTACGAAGGCCTCTTGTCTGAGGAGTACGCACGCGAGCGGCGAACTCTCATTGATCCGGATCGAGCGTCGTTCGAGTTGCGGCCAGGAACACCGGAACGGTTCATGGGGAGTTCCGGACTCCTAGACCGGCCCGTTCACGTGAACTTGGAGGGTGAGGCTGACCACGAGGGTGATACCAGCTACATCGCCGTGGTGGACAAGGACCGCAATATGGTGAGCTTCGAGCCGAGCTTACACAGTGGGTTTGGTACTGGTGTAGTTGTCGGCGACCTCGGGTTTATTTTTAACTGTCGTGGGGATTATTACTCGCTGGTACCTGGGGAGGCGAATGCGCTCGAGCCTGGTAAGCGGCCCCGCAGCACGCTGCAGAGTACGCTCGTGATGAAGGATGGCGAACCATTCATGGTGCTGGGGAGTCCGGGTGGTGATGATCAAATCCAGCGGACTATGCAGACCCTGCTGAACATGCTCGAGTTTGATATGAATGTCCAGCAGGCGATCGAAGCGCCGCGGTGGTCGACTCGAAGCTTTCCAGCTTCGCCGTTCCCTCACACGATGTATCCGGGAGACCTTTCGGTGGAGGCAACGGTTTCGGAGGACGTCCAGAACGGTCTCGTGGCTAAGGGGCATGACCTCACAGTCAGGGCGGCTTGGAGCCTTGGTGCGATCGGTGCGATTCTAGTGAACGGTGCAACTGGCGTACTCGATGCGGGAGTTGATCCCCGAACGGAGGGTTACGCGCTGGCTCGCTGAACGTGAAAGAGTGTTGTGAATTGTGCAGGAATGATTTATTGCGTAACGTTTCACAAAGGGGACGCGACTAATCGAAATATGGCTAATTGTAGTAGCGTGCTCTCAGCAGCGTTACCAAGCACCACGGTAGACGAAGTCTTTTTTTCTCTGTGAGTTAACGGTAAAATGGCTATACATGGTCGGACATTAGGGTGGCAACACGAAAATAAGTATTTGACAGGGCGCGCAGGTTAATTTTATAACGTGCTATCGGTTTATTTGATTATGCGTCTTTGTCCCTATTTTTCGACCTGGCGAGTGCCCTATAGATCAGGTTTTTAAGTTGTCATTGGTATGTTGGAAGTTCAGTGGTTTTAAATGTGAAGTT
>Ga0315336_1000371_pt1 | contig 135822 bp, 127 predicted proteins | sample ASW5metaG_FD_204512 | JGI IMG/M metagenome (GOLD analysis project Ga0315336, IMG submission 204512) | Ammonia-oxidizing marine archaeal communities from Monterey Bay, California, United States - ASW #5 | ecosystem: Environmental > Aquatic > Marine > Intertidal zone | place: USA: California... | reverse complement strand
TTGTTAATATCTTAAATGGAATCGTGCTAGAAGTCTGCTGGGTATCGTTTTTTCATTTCATCATTCAGAAAGCAATTAATTTCATTGGTTGATTTAAAATCTAAAAGTTTCTTGGAAAAATTTTGTGCGTCTTTCAAAGTTGATTGACAGATAATTTTTTTTATCTTTGGGATCGAATGAGGATCCATACTTAAACCGGACAGATTTCCTAGGCCTAGCAGGAAAAGGGTGGCCATAGGATCTCCTCCCAATTCGCCGCAAATAGAAACCTTTTTCCCGGCATTTTCTGCAATATTAAAGATATGTTGCAGAGTTTTTAAAATAGCAGGATTATAAGGCTGATATAAATGAGCTACTTGTTCGTTTACTCGGTCGACAGCAAGCAGATATTGAATAAGATCATTGGTACCTATACTAATAAAATCAACTTCATTTAAAATTAAGTCTACGCAAACTGCTGAAGAAGGAGTTTCGATCATTGCCCCAATTTCAATATCCTTATCAAAAGGAATTTGTTGGTTTTGAAATTCTTCTTTGATATTTGCCAGTAGTCTGTTTGCTTGAATAATTTCCTCGGCATCAGAAATCATTGGATATAAAATTCTTACTTTGCCATATAGACTTGATCTGAGAATGGCCCTCAATTGCATGATAAATTGCTCTGGGTTGACAAGCGACATACGAATTCCTCTTAGCCCTAGTGCTGGATTATCTTCATCGTTTTTACCATTGGAATATGGTTGTTTGTCCATTCCTATATCCAATGTTCGAATGACAACGGGTAGAGGTGCAATTTCCTGGACCACCTTTTTAAAATTTTCATAGAGGACTTTTTCGGTGGGGTTGCTTTGAGTACTCAAATATAAATACTCTGTTCTGTATAGTCCCACGCCTTCTGCGCCATATTTTTTTAATGCCTTAATATCTTGAATCGACTCTATATTTGCCATGAGTTGAACACGAAAGTTATCCAGCGTCACCGCTGGTTGATTAATATTTACAAGCAATTGCTTTTCATAATTATTATGGTTCGTTTTCTTAATTTTATATTCATCGAGTATTTTTTTTGATGGATTTGTTATGACGTAGCCGTTAATCCCATCAATAATAATATTGTCACCAGTATTAACTTTAGCAGTTAGGTTTTTAATTCCAACTACACTGGGAATACCGAGTGCTGAGGCAAAAATTCCAACATGTGAAGTTTTACCACCAGCCTCCGTAGCGAGTCCCAAAACAAAATTACGGGGAATTGATAGCGTGTCTGAAGGGCTTAGCGCATGGGTGACCAAGATTGCTGGTTCCTGTATTTCGGACAATGAATCCTGGCTATGACCGATAAGATTTCTTATAACTCCATGAACGACCAATTCGAGGTCATCTTTCTTTCCTTTTAAGTACTCATCATTAATATTATTGAATAGTTTTGTGAACTTATTAAGTGTTTCTGAAAGTGCCCATTCTGCGTTTATCTTTTCTTTGCGGATTATATTTATTGTATCTTTTACAAGGATGTCGTCATCGAGCAGCAATGTATAGGTATCAAGAATAATAGAATATTTTTCCGCCACTCTGGAGGCTTTCTTTTTTGTTTCTTGCATTTGGTTTTTTGTTTTCTCTATTGCTTCGCGAAATCGATCGATTTCGTCCTCTATGGTGTCAGCATTGATATTTTGTTTAAGAATGCATAGTTTTGATCTGTCCAGTATATATGCTCGGCCGATGGCAATTCCTTTTGATACTGCTATTCCTTTTATCATTAACTAATAACCTATATATTACTCACGTTATTAACGGATTGTTTTTTATAAGTAGAAGTCGTTATGACAATTATAAAAACTTTGCGTCTTCTTCTATCAGCATGGAATAAATTTGATCAGCTTCAGTCGCGTGTAAAATCCCTTCACGTAAGTCAGGATTTTTTAGTAGTCTTGAAATGCGTGCCAAAGCTTTTAAATGTAGTCCTGTAGAATTAGCAGGAGCGACCACCAAGCAAACAAAATGCACAGGCTTTTTGTCCAGTGATTCGAAGTCAATACCTTGTTTGGAACGGGCGAACAATGTGGTAATAGCATCTATATTGTCCAGTTTTGCATGAGGTATCGCGACATTTTCGCCGATTCCTGTGCTACCTAACTTTTCTCGTTCTATCAAAGCCACCAAAAGGGCTTCTTTATTTTCAATGGAACCGGTTTTCTCAAGAACCCCTGAGATTTCTTTAAGTACACTTTCCTTATTAATAGAGGCTAAATCTGAAACTACATGCTCTTTTGTCAAAATATCTGTGATTTTCATTTAATAAGAAACTTATTTTTAAGGTGAGTTGAGGGAGAGTTTAGTTTTATCCGTTGAGGTTATTTTTTGCCACAAAACCATTTTTTAATTTTTGGTGTTGTTCACGCCCTTTATGTTTTTTTAGTTGTTTTTCAATTTTTTCTAAAACACTGTCCATCGTTAAATAGAGATCACCTGTCTCTTCATCTGCATGTGCTATAAACCCTTTGGTTTTAACGGTAACATCAGCCATGTGTCGATGTTTTTCTACGTTAAAAGAGACACGAACATCCATGCTTTCACTCAAGCCTTGAAATGTTTTATATATTTTGCTATCTAAGTGATTTTTTATCGCATCGGTTATTTCAATATTTTTGCCTGTTACTGTGAGCTTCATGTTACACCTCCCAAGTTGTATGAAACAATTTGATCGAATGTATGGTGATAATCCACCTATTAAAATAGTCGTTTTCTTTTGCTGGCAGGGGGAATATTGAGCTCCTTGCGGTACTTTGTAATAGTTCGTCTGGCAATTTTTGCATTTTTACGCATTAGTACTTGAACCATTTCATCATCTGTTAATGGAGCCTTTTCATTTTCTTGGGCAATGACCTCCTGTATTATGTTTTTAACACGGATTGATGACATGCTACTACCCATGTATGACTTGATACCGCTATGGAAAAAGAATTTAAGCTCAAAAATTCCTTGGGGTGTGTCAATATATTTATTGGTTGTTATTCTGCTTACCGTGGATTCGTGCATCTCAATATCTTTTGCAACGTCTTTTAAAACCATTGGCTTAAGATAAGAAAGCCCGTGGTCGAGGAACTCCTTTTGCAATTTAATAATACTCTTACCAACCTTGTAGATGGTTTGGCGCCGCTGGTCAATACTTTTTAGCAACCATAGAGCGGACTTTTGTTTTTCTTCAAGGTATTCTTTAGTATCTCCATTTTTGCTATTTTTTAGTAGGTTTTGATAGTAAGGGCTGATACGTAGCTTAGGTATGCCATCGTCGTTTAAGGAAACATCGTAACCATTTTCTGTTTTGATTACAAAGATATCTGGAATTACATAGTCTATCCGGTCAGAACTAAAACCCTGTCCCGGTTTTGGGTTGTAACTCTTTATTTTATTCACTGCTTCAATTATCGACTCTATGCGAATTTTAATTTCAGAAGAAATTTTCATTAAGTATCGTTCTTCAAGTCGATCTAAATACTTATCAATTAATTTCAAGACTAAGGGCGTGCAGTTTTTATCGAGTTTAGCTTGAATCATCAAGCATTCCTTTAGGGATCTAGCCCCAACTCCGACCGGTTCGAATCCTTGGATTACTTTAAGGATATCTAAAACGGCTTCCTCATTTGCTTGGCTTATTTCAGATATATCATTAATCTCGGCACATAGGTATCCATCGTTTTGAATATTACCGATGATACAACTGCCAATAAACTTCTCCTGATCGGCATCGATTGAAAGGTTAAGTTGCCAAAGTAAGTGATCTTGAAGGGAGGGTTCTTTTTTGTATGTTGCCTCGATGGAAGGTCGCTCGGTGTAATTTTCCGCTGAACTACCTCTGTCTATATTATCTTGGAAATAAGTGTCCCAATCCATATCCGGGTTTTCCAAAGTATGTTCTGCATCTCCTTTTTCTAGAACCTCAAAGCTTTCTTTTGGCTCAGAAGGCTCTGATTCATCATTCGTTTCCCCGGATTCTTCTAGTTCATCCTCTTCCAGTACTTCTTCAAGTACTGGGTTTTCCATAATTTCCTGACGGACTTGCTGGGCGAGTTCTAAACGGGCTAATGGCAACAATTTAATGGCCTGCTGAAGCATGGGCGTCATAACCAGCTTTTGGCTCATTTTTAAGTTGAGATTAAGCTTCATTTCCATCGCCATGCTACATTTCGTCCTTATTCTTAAAGGGAGAACTGTTCTCCAAGATAAATTTGCTTTACTTTATCGTCCTGCGCTACCGCGTTGGGTAAACCTGATGCAATAATTTTTCCCTCATTGATGATATATGCTCTATCAATAATGCTTAACGTCTCCCTTACGTTATGGTCTGTGATTAGTACTCCAATGCCTTTATTTTTGAGATGGGAGATGATTGATTGAATATCAGTGACCGCTATGGGATCAATACCAGCGAATGGTTCGTCTAAAAGTATGAACTCGGGTGAAGTTGCCAATGCTCTGCTTATTTCGACACGTCGCCTTTCACCACCTGAGAGTGCATAGGCTCGAGCATTTTTTATATGTAGAATATTTAGTTCCCTAAGTAAGGCCCTTGTTTTTTTTTTCCCTTCAAAATTTTTAAAATTTAACGTTTCCATTACGGCCATAATATTTTCTTCTACAGTCAGCTTACGAAAGACTGAAGGCTCCTGCGGAAGATAGCTAAGGCCTTTTTTCGCTCGCAGGTGCATCGGAAATTTCGTTACATCCTCATCACTTAATAGGACGTTGCCTTCGTCTGGCGGAATGAGACCAACCACCATATAAAAAGTGGTGGTTTTTCCAGCGCCATTGGGACCTAAAAGGCCAACAATCTCACCTTTTTTGACATCTATACTGACACTTTTAACTACCTGGCGATTTCTGTACGACTTACATAGGTTTGTAGCACGCAAACATTTCACTTTTTATGTAATAATTGTTGGTGGGTTAGCATTAATTTTTAATCGAGATTGTTATTGCCTGTTTTCTCTAGATCAGCTTGTTCTAACTCGCTATTTGGCAGAGGCGTTGGTTTTTTAGATCGAGATTTCGTTTTTTGGTTAGGTTTTTGAAATATCTTTGCGCGTACACGCTCATTAACAACAAAGCGGTCTTTATCCATTAGGAAGATCATTTCTCGACCTTCTATGATATCTTTGCCTTCCCAGGCCATTGCTTTAGGGTTTCCGGTTAGTATTATTTTTTGAAGTTGGTCAAGGTAAACTGCTCGGTCTCCCTTTGCCTTCTTTTCACCTCTGGTTATATCTACATTTCCGATAGCAACTATTTCTTCTGTCTGTTTCTTATCAGGCGTATTGTATACTTCCATAATATCAGAGGTAATGATCATATCGCCTTTTACAGCTACAACCTTGCCCGAAAATATAATTTTTTGGCCTCCATTTTCAGATCGCATCCTTTCAGATGTAATTTCTATGGGAGAGTGATCTTCCCCCTTAACCTGCTGGGCGGAAACATCCAATGCGCACAGAATGGACACAATAATTGAGAAAAACAGGTGAAATGCTAAATTTTTAGCTGTAGATGTCATGAACAATTCAGGGCTGAGGTTGAGTACGTGGAGCAGGCTTTTTTTTGAATCTCTCTCTTACAATGGTGGGCTCAATCACCATTTTGACATGACCAACCAAGTCTAAATCATTAGTTTTATTCATTAAAATGCCAGAATCAGCAAAGACCTTAAAAGTTCTATTATTTTCATTTATGTATATATACTCAACATTGCTCATTTTTGTAGTTTCTTTTTGCTTATTTATTTCGGCAGTGTCTGCTTTTAATTCCCACTCTTTACGCCCCAATGTTTCATGTATTACCTTAAATTTTTTAATTTCAACTTCGACTCCTTCATCACTAATGCGAAAGTCTAAATTTTCAGAAGTCGTTCTATATTTTGAAACAAAGTTGTGTATAGCGTAACTAGCGACAGAAATTGCTAGGACGAGCATTAAAACTCTAAATTTATTTATCATTACACTCTGAGTTTACTATTTTCGACACTCTGCAATTGCCATACCATCTGATATTGCCATAAGGCATGAATATTGTAAAGAATATTATTTTTTCTTTTATAATATAATTCAATAGGTTATAGGTGAATTTTTTATAGAGATAGGGGCCGCTGGCCATGATTTATCATTTCGATTCTAAATGTTCGGTGGTTTTCATCATCAATTGTTATATGGATTTCTATACGTTCGTTTATTCCAAGGCCAGGAGTTTGGTTGGGTTTGGGTGATATTTTTTCGGCCCACTCTATAATGCTCACTCCATTAGAGAAAAGGCAGTCTTCTAAACCAAGTGCCTCAATCTCAGCAAAGGAATCGAGGCGATATAGATCTATATGGAAAATCGGATAAGTTCCATAGTATTCATTTACCAAGGTAAATGTGGGGCTACGTATATAATCTTTCTTTGTTATTCCTAGTCCGCGACAAATGCCTTGGGTAAGTGTAGTTTTCCCTGCACCAAGATCCCCAAAAAGTAAAACTATATCCTTCGGTAACAAATTTTGACCAAGCCGTTCTCCAATTGCTAGAGTTTCTTCATGATTATGCGTAGATATGTTCATGATTTAATTTAGTATTCGCTTTATGCTTTCTGGAAGAGTCCGTAAGAGGTCGCCTGCAATTAAACTAGTCTCGCTTTCTGCTTGCGCGAATATATCGCCTGCTAATCCGTGAAGATAGACCCCTGTAACTGCTGCTTTTGCTGATGAAAGACCCTGAGCTATTAGGGATGCTATTACTCCCGTTAGCACATCCCCAGAGCCAGCAGTGGCCATTCCAGGATTCCCGGTAGGATTGATTGTTGTTAAACCATTAGGCTGTGCAATTATACTGGCGGCACCTTTGAGAACAATATTTACTGAGTTTTTACTGGCATATTTAGTCACGATTTCGATTTTATTAGCCAGTATTTTTGAAATTTCTATACCTGAAACTCGCGAAAACTCTTTAGGATGCGGGGTAAGAACGGTGCTTGACCCTAATTTAGAAACAAGGTTCGGATAATTAGCAAGGCAATTGACTCCATCAGCATCTATAACTAGAGGGCAATTGATGGATGGTAAAAGTTCACTTAACAATTGCACTGTTTCGGGTTCAGTTGAAATCCCTGGTCCTACTGCGACAGCAGACTTACCCACACAATAGTTGAGGAGTGCTTCTTTAGAGGAAAGAGCAAAAGTTCCAGAAGAAGTTTCGAAGGCAGAGACCGTCATGACTTCTAAAGGATAAAACTCTAAAGCTTGGTGGCAACTTTCGGGTATTGCCAGTGTGACTAAGCCGCATCCGGCACGAAGTGCTGCTAGAGCTGTTAGCCCAGCCGCGCCACTTTTGCCTTTTGATCCAGCAATTACCAGCAAGTGACCATATGTGCCCTTGTGGGTGTCGGCTGAACGCTTTGGCAACCAGGATCGTAGGTCAATCTCTTCTGTGGCTTGAACTTTTATTAATTGTGAGTCAACTGCATCTGGAGGAATTTTGATATCTACCGTTTCAAGCTCTCCCATTACCTCAGCGGCTGGATAGAGCACGTGACTACGTTTTAAAAGTGCCAGGGCCACAGTCATGTCGGCGCGAACATGAGGACCCACCAATTGGCCAGAGTCTGAACCCACTCCTGATGGAATGTCCACAGCTGTTACGAATTTTCCGGCCTGGTTAATTTTCTCAATGGCTTGTTCATAGATCCCACTTACCTGCCGGGTAAGACCCGTTCCAAACAATGCATCAATTATGATGTCACAACTTTTTAGATAATAATCCCATATATGATCATTCGCCTTTCGCACTTCAATAATATTGACGCCCAGCCGGTAAGCCAGGTCAGCATTTATCGCGACATCCTTTTTAAGGGAGTCCTTTTTTTCAAAAAGAAGAACTTTTACATCAACTCCCATAAGGAATAGTAAGCGAGCGATAACAAGACCATCTCCTCCATTATTACCTTTTCCACAAAAGACAAGTATTTTTTTAGTTAACAGGTCATCAAATTTATTTTTTAACGCCTCGGCGACACCTTTTCCTGCATTTTCCATAAGTTCCAAGCTAGAAACGCCGTAATCAATTATGGTGCGTTTGTCAATCTCACGCATTTCTTTTGCCGTGGAAACTGTTTTCATTGAAATAAGGCAACAAATAAGTACACTTTATTACAGAGACAACCTTGCAATTTGCAAGGCCACTTTATATCTATGCGTAAATTGAATAAGGATAGCTTCGGGATGATTGCAATTCCATTTCCTTTTTTGTGGGGGCTAAAGCATTGATCACTGCAAACTGGCAGGGGCAGTCATATCCCATTTCTAATTTTTCTTCTCGTGTGAGGGAGTTGTATTTATCATCAGCCATGAGAAAAACAGTGTTAAAAAAATAATCTTTTACAAATAATTCGATTTGCAAGGGCTTCCCTTTTAGTTCAGGCAAAGAGTTGAGACGTTCCTTATCGTTATCATGATTGTAATTAAAAGCAAAGCGAATCAGAACATCAAATAGAAAGCAGAAATGATAAGTATTCATTTTGTACCAGGTAGTCTGGTTATCCAACCCATCTTTTAAAATATGTCTTAAATTACGGAAAATGGGACGGCTTCCAATTTTTCTTGCATGGGGATAAAATTTTTTTGAATCTTCAGGCCAGTACCCCAAGGGTTGCCTCTCCAGAAAATCAAGCACATCATTTTCCTCATCTAATGCAACTACGAGAAGATTAAGTGGATTGAACAGTTCGTCGTATTCAATATCTGGAGTGGAGGAGTGGCGGGTGGAGCCCATTTCCTGCCGATCGTATATATTATTCTTGAATATTAGCATTTCGAGTTAGGTTAATTCACGAGACTAGTTGAATTATACTATAAAAAATAATACTGAATGAAATTAATGAACTTTAGTGTATGTTTATTGCTGCACTTACTTTGGGGGCAATAACTTTTGGAAGCACTAGGGGTTTTTATTAAAAAGTTAGATGGCCACAAGATTGAAGCATCTCATTATGAGGGCAAAACTCTTTTGATTGTCAATGTGGCTTCAAGATGCGGGTTTACGCGTCAATATAAGGGACTTCAAGCGTTACATGAAAAATATGAAAGTAAAGGGCTATGTATTTTAGCTTTTCCTTGTAATGACTATGCTAATCAAGAACCAGGTTCTGAGAATGAAATCCGTGAGTTCTGCGACCGAAGGTACCAAGTCAAGTTCGATATTTTTGAAAAAATAACAATTAGAGGAAGTAGTCCTCATCACCTTTATAAATATTTAGAAAGTCTGCTTTTTCCAGTTGTAAGGCCTAAAGGGTTGAAACCAAAAATTTTTCAAGGGTTTACGAATCTTATGTTCTGGTTGAGGGAGGGGAGGTTCCCAAGAGTCGGAGAGGTCCTATGGAACTTCCATAAGTTTATAATAGGGAGACAAGGGCTTCCTTCGGGTCATTTTTCCAGTGACTGCGATCCGCTTGACCCGCAAATAATCGAATGTATTGAGTGTGAATTGGGCAAGTAACCAACGCAATTCTAATAATAAATAAAGGTTTAAAAATATTAACTAGTGTTTTTAAAAGGGTCACTCTCAAGTGGTTTTAGTTGAATTTCATCTTTTGTTGGAATTAGCCTGTTGATAACACCAAAAAGGCAGGGATCGGCGAACCCAAGTTGGTGTTTATCCTCCGAATTCATGCTGTTGTAGCGATCTGAATCAATAAGAAATGCTGTATCAAAAAAATAGTTATTGAGGAATTCATTAAAATCAATATCAGTTCCCATCATTTCTGGATATATGCCAGTGCGATGATCCGTATCAGAATAGCTATAATCCTCAACGACAGCCACCAGACAATCGTATAGGTAGCAATTTTGGTAAGCATTCATCTGATACCAAATATTGGGATGTACAATTCCCTCTAACAATCTTTTCGATATCGAATTTAATACGTCAACTCCACCAAACTGGGATGCATGGGGGAAAAGTGGTATCAGGCGTTGAGATGCCTCATCTGGGTCAACTTGCTTTAAACCGTGAAAAACATCTCTGTCTCCCACCAGCGCCTGGATAATGAAGTTGTAGGGGTCGAAGACTGGTTCTGCATTTTCTTTATCAAAACTTTCTTCAATAGGATGGTAAATATTATTTTTGAAGTATAACATATGACTTTTATTTTCAAAGTTATGCAAGTTAATTCAGTTGTAGAGTTTGTTGTCTTAAATAGATAAAATGTAATCCCAATTTTTGCTCAATGGCAGTATAATCTTCTCCCATTGAGGAGACTGATTATTGGTTTTTCGAGTTTTATTGAAAAGCTGATTTTAGCACTTGTTTGTCAATTGATGGATATATTAAATGGCTATGGATGAAGCTAAGCTAAAAAAAGCCCTAAAACCTTTTAAATTAGAAGACTCTGTTTTAAATGGTTATACACGTCTTTATAACAAGTTCCATAAAGGTCCTGAAAAAGTAGGCCGTTGGAAATTTCTTCGAAGTCCTAATGAAAAAGGGCTTGTTCAATATGTATCTCTTCCTGTTCCCGAAAGAGAATCATTAGAAGCCGCTCTTGCTAGGGTGGCGGTTTGTAAACTCAACGGTGGCTTAGGCACCAGTATGGGTTGCCGTGGATCGAAGTCGGCAATCGTGGTTCGAGGAAAAATGACATTTATTGACCTTATAATAGAACAGTTACGTGCGCTTAACGATAGGTATCAGGCAGATGTACCGCTTATCTTCATGAATAGTTTTTGTACTCATGATGAAACAGAACGTATCATTGGTAAGAATAAGAGCACGTCTGAAATTTTGTCCTTTTGCCAAAATCAATATCCAAGATTATTAGAAAATGAAAGCGAGTTTCTTGATCCCAAAAAACTAAAAAATGAAGCATGGTATCCGCCTGGCCATGGGGATTTGTATTCATGCCTCATGGAAAATGGATTAATTGACCGTTTATTGAAAGATGGGCGGGAATATCTATTTATTTCTAATGCTGATAACCTAGGTGCTACAGTTGATCTTAAAATCCTTAACCATGTTATTAAGCAGGATATTTCTTTTTTAATGGAAGTGACTCCCAAAACTTCGGTCGATACAAAAGGTGGGGTTTTATATCAAGATAAAAATCAAATTAGGTTGTTGGAAATGGCTAATGTGCCTCCCGAGTATATTCCTGAATTTTGCGGGAACCAAAAATTTAAATTTTTCAATACCAATAATATTTGGATTAACTTAATCCAATTAAAAAAGTTGCTAAAAAACAATTCTTTGAACTTAGATGTTATTGTAAATCGGAAGATGGTTAAAAATAAAATGGTATTGCAACTGGAAACTGCAGCTGGAGGGGCGCTCAATTTTTTTCCTGACGCAGTTGGGATGAATGTTCCTCGAAGTAGATTTTTGCCTGTTAAGAGAACAAGTGATCTTTTTCTAGTGCAGTCCAACCTTTTCAATATTGAGCGTGGAGTTTTAAAAAGAAACGCCGAGACACCAAGATCTAACCTGCCACATATCAATTTAAAAAATCCATTTAATGATATAAAAGAATACCAGAAGAGGATTCCGGTTATTCCAGATATTAAAGAATTGGATTCTCTTGAACTACAGGGTAAGGTTCGTTTTAATGGAAAGGTAACTCTGAAAGGAAAAGTTCGTCTTGTTTCCCACAAGAAATCACTCCGTATACCTAAAGGAACCGTGCTTGAAGATAAAGTGGTTGACCAGTGAATGTTTATTGCTTGTTTCTAATGGAAGAATTGTTAAATCCCTCCCTTAAGTTTTTTTCTAAATCAAAAATGTTTTTAATTGCTGCAGTTTGGAAAAGGTTTTATTTAGGTTTTTAAATAAAGCTAAGGCCAATTGGTAATATTGGACCAGATAAATATTTTCAGTCTTTGGCCTAAATATTTTTCTTGATTTTATAAACCTAAGAATTAATCCTTCTTTAGTCTAAGAACTTTGATTGTCTTAGCCTCTAATCTGTAGGATGTTTTTTATTGAGCATGGGAAGTTAAATACTCGATTTATGTAAGATAATCCCTCCGTTATACATTTTTATCTTCTAAATCATTTTTAACTGTTCTTATAAATTTTTATAACTCTCTTTATGTTAAGAGTTTAAGATGATTTGGTATATTTATTAATGTTTTGATGATGTAGTTGATATTGTTTTTACGAAAGGATTGAAAATGGTCTTATTTCAATTTTACCGACAAAAAGTTATTGAAATAATGAAGGTTAATGACTTTTAAGTAATCTTACTATGTTTTGCAAATTAATGGGGTATTCTTTTGTTGATTTGAACATTTAGATGGTGTACAGTTCTTTGCCTAGAGAGGTTAAGGAGACATTAAGTAGGCTGGTGTTTCAGAGCTTTGTTTAAATTTTGGGAGGAGGTGGCTGTTGTAGGCCCCCTGAAAATCTAAATTGTGAACTGAATGTTTAACCAGGGTTAAGGGAGGAACTTGTTATGAAGAAACTTGCACTTGCACTAATCACCGCTGTTTCCGTTCTGTGTTTAGCTGCCACAGCATTTGCTGGTAGTTTAGCTCCGGGAGCCAGCACCACTTGTAAGGACGCTAAGTCTATAAAGCTGGAGTCTGCTGGATCTAATGCAACGGACCGGGCTAATGCTAATCTTGTGATTTTTAAATCGTCAAATTTCACCACGATTCCAATTTCATTAGGACCGTCTGATACAAATAATTTTCCGACGGGGGCTGCAGGTAACACGAAAGAGTCAAAATTTAAATGTAAGGACACAACTCAGTGTGTACCAGGAGCGGTAGATAGTGCTCCTCCTAATGTACGTGAGATGTCCAGCAAAGGCCGTAAATCTGTAACCTTGGGTGGGCAATCTAATTTCAGCCGTGGCGATTCCATTGGCGATATCAGCGGCGAAGTTAGGATTACCAATACAGGTACAGTTGCAGCTAACGTAACCTGCGGTTGATTATTTTTTAAAAGTTTTTTAAAAAAACTAGCCAGTCCGGGTTTTCCGGGCTGGCTTTTTTTTATCTAAATAACTCAACATACGTTTTCTAAAAAAAAATTAGGATCGATATCGAGAGCACAATTCGATAAATGATAAAGGGTTTAAGCCCCAGACGGGATACGATTCCTAGCAAGACCTTGATTGAAAGATAGCCAATTGCGAATGATACAAATAGACCCACCCCCAACTGTGGAACAGTTAGTTGGATCGAACTTGTAGTCTCAGAAAAGTAATGTGCAGTCTTGTGAGCTCCAGCTGCAAGGATGATAGGAGTTCCAAGTAGAAAAGAAAATCGGGCGGCTACAGTCGGTGATAGCTTGGTTAATAACCCTGCCGTGATCGTTATGCCAGACCTGGATGTTCCTGGTAAAAGAGCAATCGCTTGAGCACAGCCGATAAAAAGAACCTGACCTAGGCTCATTTGGCTTATGTCTGATTCTTTTAATTTTAGGCTCTCTGAATAACGTTCCCCTGCATAAAATACAAATGACCAAACCAAAAGGTTCCATGCCACAAAAGTAGAATTGCGCAGTTCCTGTTCAACTATATTACCCCATAGTAATCCGATAATGCCTGCTGGAAATGATGCCCAAATAATATACCAGGCTAGGCTGTGGTAGTCTGGGTCGTTAAAGCGGTTAAATAGTCCCTTAAATAACCTGGCCAATTCTGTGTGAAAATATATGACAATGGCCAGAAGTGTTCCTAGATGAAGAATCGCATCCATTGCTATGCCTTGATCCTCTAAATTAAATAGATTAGGGACAATAATAAGGTGTCCAGAGCTTGAAACCGGAAGGAATTCTGTTAGACCCTGAATGATTCCAAGCAGGATAATCTGGGAATAGTCCATAATGATTCTGTATTAAAACCTTTGGGTGAGGTTGAGCTTGCAACTATGAATAGTTTAAGAGAAGAACACCTTGACGGGGAGCAGGGCTTTAGAATACGACGTAATCTGCTTACTCTTAAATCTTGAGTTTAGTGATAAGCGTATTAAACCTAACCATTAAACATTGGTTGCCTCGAGTGCAGATCATACTATCTCGATTAGTGCTTAATCAACCAAAATTAGCTAAGGAAATGAAGTTCTTATTAAATTGCTGGGCCTTTGAATTTATGATATCTTACGCCTGTTTTCGCACGCAAGTTTCAACGGGTGCGGTTCCCGCCTCCCAGGCTGATTTTCTCTTCTGTGTAGGAAAGGGTTTCCCTTGAAAAAATACTTTAAATCAGTAATTTATAGCATATTCGTCGCCTGTTTTTTTAAGGGTCTCCGCTAGAATTTTTATGAAAAAATTTTCTCGCATAGACCGTTTGCCTCCATACACCCTTGGTATTGTGAACGACCTTAAGCACAAAGCTCGGCAAAAAGGTGAGGATATAATAGATTTTGGACTGGGGAATCCAGACCAGTCCACACCAAAACACATTGTTGACAAATTATGCGAAGCGGCTATTAAAAGTGGTAACCATAGATACTCGCTATCCAAGGGGATATATAAACTACGACTCGCTATAACCGATTGGTATAAAAACCGGTTCGATGTAGATCTAGATACCGAATCTGAATCAATTGCTACCATTGGATCTAAAGAAGGTATTTCTCACCTTGCTTTGGCTATTACTTCGCCAGGTGACTCAATTCTTGTTCCCACTCCGACATATCCTATACACACTTACGCATTTATTCTTTCCGATGCTGACGTAATTCAGGTTCCGATGGGAAAAAATGTGAACTTTTTTGAGGCTTTATTGGATACCTTTAAAAGGAATTGGCCGCGACCTAAGGCACTTATTATTAACTTTCCAGCCAACCCCACTACTGAGGTTGTGGAGATTGAATTTTTTGAAAAAATCGTGGAATTTGCCAAGGAGCATGAATTGATAGTCATTCATGATTTTGCTTATGCTGACCTGGTGTTTGATGGATATAAAGCGCCTAGTTTTCTTCAGGTTCCTGGGGCGAAAGATATCGGGGTAGAGTTTTTCACTTTGTCAAAAAGTTATAATATGCCAGGATGGCGAGTTGGATTTGCTGTCGGTAATAAGGATATCATTTATGCTTTATCCAGAATTAAAAGCTATCAGGATTATGGAATGTTTCAGCCTATTCAGGTTGCTGCAACCGTTGCTTTAAATGGGCCCCAAGATTGTGTTGCTGAAATCCGAGAGATGTATCGCAGTCGTAGAAATACTCTTTGTGAAGGATTGAATCGTGTAGGTTGGTCAGTGGAACTTCCTAAAGCGACGATGTTTGTATGGGCGGAAGTTCCCGATAAATACAAAGCTATGGGATCGCTGGAATTTTCAAAATTACTTCTAGAAAAATCTAAGGTGGCAGTTTCTCCAGGAATTGGATTTGGTGAGGGTGGTAATCACTTTGTTCGTTTTTCTTTAGTTGAGAACGAGTATCGGATTCGCCAAGCGGTACGCGGAATACGTGAACTTTTTTAAGCTTTTTATTTATGGGTAGAAGATTTGTTTTTGAACATTATGGTTTGGTTGAATTAATTGTTTAATTTTTAACTCATGCCCAGTATCTTTCGTGTATAACCCATACACAAAAATAATGGGATAGTAGTTATCGAGTAGTCAGCTTATTACATTATTTTCGGTTTAAACGTTCCTTATGCGTAAGATTAAAGTTGGAATAATTGGTTTTGGTACGATTGGTTCTGGCGTAGTTACGATTCTGACATCTCACGGAGATACCATTGAACAACGGCTTGGTGCTAAAGTTGAGATTGTAAAAATAGCAGACATCGATACAACGACAGACCGAGGAATAAAGATACACTCCAATATATTAACTAGTGACGTCCCAGAAGTAATAGAGCATCCAGAAATTGATGTCATTGTTGAATTAATGGGCGGTTATGAGCCAGCAAGATCTTTTATACTAGAGTCTATTGCTAGTGGAAAGCATGTGGTAACAGCGAATAAAGCTCTTCTGGCAAAACATGGCGATGAGATCTTTTCCGCTGTTGAAAATCATCAAGTTTCATTTGGATTTGAAGCGGCTGTTGGTGGAGCCATTCCAATTATTCGATCAATCCGGGAATCTTTTGTTGCCAATGAAATTAATTCTATTGAAGGGATTGTTAACGGTACTGCCAACTATATCCTCAGTAAGATGTCTGATGAGCAATGCGATTTTGACGTGGCATTGAAAGAAGCACAAAATAAAGGTTTTGCCGAGGCTGATCCCTCTTTTGATATCGATGGAATTGACTCGGCGCATAAAATATCTATTCTTACAAGACTCACATATGGTACGCCCGTAAACTTTGATGACATTACAATTCAGGGGATTTCTGGAATTACCTTGGATGATATTGGATGTGCTCGAGAGTTCGGATACCGCATCAAGTTGCTTGCCATATCCAAGTTTAATGGAAAGTCTGTTGATATACGGGTACATCCTGCTATGATTCCTCAATCTCATCCTATGGCCAACGTTAACGGTGTCCTTAATGCCGTTCGAATATGTGATAATTTGATGGAAGAAAACGTTCTAATTGGGCATGGCGCTGGATCTTTACCGACAGGAAGTGCAGTGGTGGCTGACATTGTGGAAATAGCAAGAGATATTTTGTCGGGTTCTAAATCTCGAGTCCCATCACAATCATTTCAGAAAAATAAGGTAAAAATGATTCCAATAATGAACATCCAAGAGATAGATGCAGAATATTTTTTGCGCTTTAGTGTATTGGATATTCCTGGTGTGCTCTCTCGGATTTCCGGGGTTCTTGGAAGTCATTCAATCGGTATATATTCGGTCATTCAAAAGGGACGTTCTGACCGAGGCAGCGGAGTGCCGCTAATGATGATGACTCATCGTGCTAATGAAAAAGACATTCAAATGGCCCTTCAGGAAATTGATGACTTAGAAGTTGTATGTGAGAAATCTAATTTTATCAGAGTTGAGAGTTGAAGATGGAATTTAATGCTTGGTTCCAGTGTATTAATGGTTGCTCCGGGCGGCACCCTCTTAATGAAGTAATTTATATGTGTCCTGATTGTGGTGAACTTCTTGAGGTTCAGCATGATATGGATCTACTTAAACGACGTAGCTCTGTTGAATGGAAAGAATTATTTAATCAGAGAAACGGCAATCATGAATGGCCTTATGGTAGTTCCGTTTGGGGTAAGAAGGAATGGGTTTGCCCTAACCTGGACAATAAAAATGTTGTTTCAACCTTTGAGGGAGGAACTAACCTTTTTTGGGCCGAACGTCTGGGTAATAAATTAGGACTGGATGATCTCTGGATAAAACAATGTGGAATGGCACATACGGGTTCATTCAAAGACTTGGGAATGACGGTACTGGTTTCCATGGTTAAGCAAATGATTTCCGAAGGGAAGGATATTCGAGCTGTTGCTTGTGCTTCTACAGGTGATACTTCGGCAGCCCTCGCTGCCTATTGTGCTGTGGCTGGAATTCCAGCGATTGTATTTCTTCCACGTGATAAAGTTTCATTAACTCAATTGATTCAGCCAATCACACATGGAGTTCTTACTCTTTCGCTAGATACAGACTTTGATGGTTGCATGAAATTGGTCAAACAGGTTTGCAGTAATAATAATATTTATTTAGCGAATTCGATGAATTCGCTCCGAATTGAAGGTCAGAAAACTATCAGCTTTGAGCTGGTTGAACAATTTAATTGGGAAGTTCCGGATGTGGTGATTGTTCCTGGAGGGAACTTAGGAAATGTCAGCGCCATTGGACGCGGATTCCAGATGTTAAAGGAGTTGGATCTCATTGACAAGCTTCCGAGGCTTGTTTGTGCCCAAGCCGAAAGAGCGGATCCTCTGTATAGAAGTTATAAAACAGGATTCAAGGAATTTAAAGCAATTCAAGCCAAAAAAACTCTGGCGTCGGCAATCCAAATTGGGGATCCTGTTAGCGTAAAAAAAGCTATTCGAATCCTTCAGGAATTTAATGGAATTGTTGAGGAAGCCACTGAAGCTGAACTGGCCAATGCTGTAGGCCGAGCCAACCTTACTGGACTTTTTTGCTGTCCTCATACGGGGGTTGCCCTGGCGGTCCTTGAAAAACTTGTTAAACGTGGGGAAATTAGCAAAAAGGATAGGGTTATTGTTATATCAACTGCCAACGGATTAAAATTTACAGACTTTCTATATAAATACCACACTGCAAAACTCGATGGGATTGACTCTGAGTTTGCTTATGCTCCAGTGGACCTTCCTGCGGAATATCAAAAAGTTAGAGAAACAATTCTTAATACTATTGATGGTTGTGCTAAATGAATGGTCTAAGCTTTATTTACTTAGCCAATATAATTGTATTATTGAATATTTTGCCCGGTGTCAACCAGGCAGAATCAAAAAACAGGAATATGAATAAAGTTATTCTTCAAGACGGTGAGTTCTTTTTAGGGAGTTTATACTGCTCGGAAGAACAGGAAAATTCTGATTGGTGTGCTGATGAAACTGTACATCGGGTTTCACTTAAAGGATTTAGCATAGATAAATATGAGGTTACTAACTCGGAATATTTACAATGTTTTGAAGAAGGTGTTTGTGACCCAAATGAATTGCATGAAACACGTCCTAAAAATTTTATTGGTAAGAACCAACCAGTTGTATTTTTATCTTGGGATGACGCGCAAACCTTTTGCAAGTGGCGTGGTGGAGACCTTCCTACTGAAGCTCAATGGGAATATGCGGCTCAAGGGAACCAACTAGGTGGTGCTCATTTTCAAGAGCAATATAATTCTGGTTCTCCGAAGGATGTAGGTAGTTTCAGCCCAAATTCAAATGGTCTCTACGATATGATGGGTAATGTATACGAGTGGACCCGAGATTGGTATGGTCCTTATCCATCAGAAGGAATCGCGTCAAATCCCAAAGGCCCATCTGGAGGTAAAGAAAAGGTTGTGCGTGGCGGGGCATGGAACTCACCCAGTCATTATTTAAGAGTAGCAGACAGGGTTGCTAAAAGTCCTGAATATAAATACAGCGATGTGGGAACACGCTGTATCTATCCATCAAAATAGAAAGGCCGTTACATGGCAGATGTTCAAAACTTAGTTATCATAGGCTCAGGTCCAGCTGGGCACACTGCAGCAATTTATGCTGCTCGCGCAAATTTAAAACCATTTATGTTTGAAGGGTATGTTACTGGTGGGTCGGCTGGTGGTCAACTAACTACGACGACAGACGTGGAAAACTATCCTGGATTCCCAGAAGGAATTCAAGGGCCCGAATTAATGCAATTATTCCGTAAGCAGGCTGTGCGTTTTGGTACTGAAATGGTGGGAGAAGATGTCAATGAAGTTGATTTTTCTAAGCGACCTTTCACAATAAAATCCGAACAGCGAAAAATTCAGGCCAATTCTGTAATTATTGCGACTGGGGCTACAGCTCGTCGGATGGGAGTTCCGAATGAAGAAAAAATGTGGAATAACGGTATGTCTGCTTGTGCTGTTTGTGATGGAGCCCTTCCATTTTTTCGGGAGCAACCTCTCATGGTTATCGGTGGAGGTGATACAGCTGTTGAGGAGGCAACTTACCTGACAAAATTTGGTTCAGTTGTATATCTTGTTCATCGGCGTAATGCACTGCGTGCATCGAAGATCATGCAAAAACGAGCATTTGATAATAAAAAACTTGAGATTATTTGGGATACGATTTTTCAAGATGCTATTGGTGAAGATTTTGTTACTGGGGCCCGGCTTCAAAATATGAAATCAAATGAGGTTAAGGATATTCCAGTTGCTGGAATTTTCTATGCCATTGGTCATATACCAAATACCCAAGTATTTAATGGTCAAATAGACCTTGATAACACAGGATATATAAAAGTTAAAACAGGCACTCAGGAGAGTAGCGTCGAGGGGGTGTTTGCAGCAGGGGATGTTCATGACCATAAATATAGACAGGCTGTGACTGCGGCTGGAACAGGTTGTGCTGCGGCATTAGAAGCTGAGCGGTGGCTATCTGAACAAAACAGTTAATAAATAGATGCTATAAAAAATTAGACTATAGCTTTTATATTCGATTTATGTGAAAGTTTTAATAGTAAATAGAATCGTAGCACATGGTTTTACCTGGGTCCTTTTTCTCCCAAATGAATTCTTTTATCGCAGTTATATTTTTTGAACCAGTTGTTAGTGCTTATTTTTTTTCCTGCCCACTTATATTTCTTTTAGAGATTTGGTTCATTTAGAAAATAACTTCTTTAGGCCTTGACATCACTTACTTTTAATCTTATTAGATGAAGCATGGTAGGCTATAAAACGTCTTTTATTAACTCATTGAATTATAATGCTTTAATTGGTATTATTGTCATGAATTAACTTTCTTTGAAACTTATCAACTATTAATTACGTTTGGGCGGAATTCAATGCGGGCTTTGAATTCGCTCCTACAAAGAAACGGGAAGGGATTTTGTCCCTTTCCGTTTTTTTATAAAATAAATTTCATTTTATTGAGAGGGCAGTTGCTAACAGCCTAAATTTTAAAATATATTCTTTAGCTAGCAAAGGTTATTGAGATGTTTTTAATTTAATGGCTGCGGGTATTTATCAGCTTTCTTTTTGTATATAGAATCTGAAGTTTTATAAAATAGTAGCTAATCCGAAAAAGTAATCGATTCATAACCGAGCTCCATCAGAATCCCATAAATATTATAGGCGAGGTAGCTTAAATGATTATTTATTCCGTTTATGAAACAAAAAAGCCCATCATTTAAAAAAAGGACGGGCTTTTGGTTCAAGTTGAGATTATTCAAAGCCTATCCATTAATTCGTGGTGTGAACATAGTGCCTTGATCATTAATTTTCTTATCGGAATTCTTTTAAAAGACTTGATATCACCATAGGGATAATCGCCAACTAACTAAGACTATTATTGAATGTAATAATATAGACTTTAAAAATTGATGAAAAATTTATTGAGTATTAGGCTATTTAAAGAACCAAGAACTCCTTGTGCATAGGATAATAGAGGGCTTTTTTGATTTTTCGTGTTTCTCCTGATATTTTCAATATTTCTTCGTATTGATTAAGTTGATTATGATATCGAAGTTTTTCATTTTCAAAAAATAAATCAAGATCTGAACCCATGTGCTGGCCTGTTTTGTAATCAATGACCCAGCGAATGTTATCTTCATCGATAAAAGTGCGATCAATCACTCTTGATAGATAGGTATTATTTTTTATTTGTGTTAGTGGATATTCACAACGAGCATCCTTATGCGATCCAAGGATCCATCGCCCTTTGTCATGACTCAGTATATTTTTGAGCATAATTTCACCCTTTTTTATTTCTTCTGGTAACATTTGAGGGGGAAGGCCTTGACTTTTTAAAGCTATGGGTAGACTGTCTATAAGTACTTTAATTTTATCTTCCGTCCAACTTTCTTTACCTTCTTCCGCTAGTTTTTGGAAATATATATGCATCACGACTCCAAGATGTCTTGCACCACTTCCAACCCAGATAAACTCTGGAGTTTCTGGTTGATGTTGAAGCTCGGGTACAATTCCAGTTTCTATGGTTGGAAGGGTAGGGGGTAACTTATAAATTTCTTCGAGGCGGTTAATACAAGGTCCATGATTGTAATTTGATGTATCTGATACATTACTAACGTCGACAGGATTTGAGCTTACTGGCCAATGAATTTTTATGTATGGCCACAGTTTATTTAAAAGCGATCCTTTATTTGGATTTGAGTTTTGATCGCTTGTGAACTTGCCGAATAGATGCAGTTGAAATTTTGCTCTTGTTGTGGCGACATATAGGAGGCGTAAGCTTTCAAATTCTGATTTGATTCGATCAAACCGTGTTAGGAAGTTGTATATTTTTGAATGTGTTCCGCCTTTTTCCTCAATCGGAGCTACAAGTAAGTCTTCACCATGCGGCATCCAATAAACTAATCGTTTTTCTTCCGTTCTAGACGTTTTCTCAAGACCAGGAAGAATTACAAAGTCAAACTCCAACCCCTTTGCTTTGTGCATTGTCATAACCTGTATTGCGTTAGTGTCTTCAACTATTGAGTTAGCAAAAATATTATTTATGTTTTCCTGAAATGCTTGTAAATGCGGTAGTTGGTTTGATTGAATAAAGTTACTAACTTCATCGAAAAAAATTTCTATATCAGATATATTCTCTGGATTACAACATGCAGGCCCTCCTAAATGAACCCAGCAACCTTCTAATAGGTCACGAAAATTTGAATTTGGTAACACTTTTAAAACCTTACCAAGTGTGGATATGATTCGATCGAGTCGAATACGTCCGGTTAAACTTAGAGTTTGAATGCGTTTCTTATCATTTAATAGTGTCCATATTGGAGTATTTTCTTTAGCTGCGCAAAGCTTGTGTAGATCATCTAGAGAAATGCCACACCAAGGCGCCCTAAGAATTGACAACCATGCTACTCGATCCATGGGTGAGGCAAGAGCTCGCATCAGAGCAATTAAATCCATTATTTCTGGACGTGAGGTAAGCGGGTCAATATCTTCAGCGCGGAACTGTATTTTATTTCTATGAAGTTCTCTTATTATCATTGTTAAATGATTTCTAGAGCGAACAAGGATGGCTATAGACTTGTCCGTTTGGTTTTGTCGAAGTGACGACGCGAGACGAGCTATTTTAATAGCTTCATCATTGTTGGGAGAATCTTTAACTGCATGCAAAACTATCCCTGGTATCTTTTCATCGGTTTTGCTTGCTTTAGAGGGAGAATATGTTATTGCCCCTAAGTCCTGATTATTAATTTTAGGAAATATTGATCCAAAGCAATTATTAACCCAATCAACAATTCGTTTTTGAGATCTGAAATTTGTTTTTAATGGAATAAAGTCAAATTGAATGTATCCAATACCTTCATTTTTTGTTTTAAGAAATAGTCCTACTTCTGCATCTCGAAACCTGTAAATAGATTGCATGGGATCTCCAACAATAAACATGGTACGTCCATCCTCAGGCATCCACCCGGTAGTTAGTCTTCTTAAAAAGTCATATTGTTTGTATGACGTATCTTGATATTCATCTACAAGGATATGTTGGTACTTGTAGTCAAGATATAGAAGTAGATCGGTGGGATTATCTTCGTTTCCAAGGGCTTCTCTTGCAGCAAGGGATATTTCTGTAAAGTCTGTCTTTTCCTGCTCGGCGAAAATATGCCTGAGTGTGTCTGCCATGTCAGGTAATAGTAGTAAAGTTGCTTTTAAAACTTCCCAATCCTTATCTGATAAATAAGGGTCAGGCAGTTCCTGCACTTCTTTTAAATTTTGAACAAAAATATCATGTTTGGTTATTGTTTCGAGTAATCGGGTGAAAGCCCTTTTCTTTTCTTGATTCTCAGGAGGAAATCCGATTGACTTATTTACACTTTTTCTGATTTCTCCAGTTTTAGTTAGCAGTAAAACGGCCACCGCTCTCCATAAGGGTAGATCGTCAATGCATGAACTTGGCAAGGATTCTATTTGAGCCAGACTGGCAATGGGATCTGTTGGATTTTCTTGGATGAGGTTACTACCTGCAAAGGAAGCTAATGAAGGTAGTGATAGAAGATCACCAGGAATAGTACTATGAAGTTCCATGAGAATTGCTTGTATTAACTTTGAATATATTTCTTCCAGTGATTTACGTTTGTCGTCAGTAATTTTAAAATTATCAAAAAATGGAATCATCCACTGGTCTCTTTTTTTTAACAGTAAAATAATTCGATTGAGAAAATCAGTTTTTGAATTTCCAAGGTGGTTCAATATAGTGCGCACTCTTTTACCCGTTTCATCATTACTTTCAACTTTTGCAAGTAATCGATTGGCTGTATCACGATAAAGGTTATCAACATTTTCACTAATGTTAAGAGCGCCTCCCATCAATGAAAGAATTGGCATTTGCTTGATAATTCCTGCACAGAAAGAATCTATGGTAATTACTTTCAACTGATTGGGATTGTCTAAAAGACGCCAATTATGCTCCCGGTCTCTTTTTAAGGCTAAGCGAGCTAGTTCCCAGGTTTGCCGCTGATGTGCGGAGTCAGGTGGAATGTCATTTAAACCGTTTTTCAAGGCATCTAATATTCTTGTTTTCATTTCACCTGCTGCTTTGCGAGTGAAAGTCATACTTAGAATTTGTTCAGGATATTCAACTCCGCCTAATAACTTTAGAAAGCGTTGTATGAGTAGTTCTGTTTTCCCTGAACCAGCAGGCGCTTGTACAAGGAAAGAACGAGTTGGATCAAGAGCCTTTTGTCTTTCACTTAAATCAAGAATATTATTCATTCCAGAGTCTTTCCATCTTCATTAATAATGCTTGACTCTCCAATTCTGCATAATGTTTGGTATCCACAGTTACGGCATGTTTCTTCTTTTTTAATCGGAGTTATTGCTAATCTCCCATCCATGAACTCTTTCGCCAGGATTTCTAGTTGATCTTCCCAGAAGTTTAATAACTTTTTCCATTCTGGCCATCCAGTTTCCTTTGGTATGTTTCGAGGAATTTTCCAGGTATTTCCTTTTATTGAACTAGTTTTGTCATAAACAGAGATCCATTTCGTATCTCCCTTGATGATATTGGCAAAGGCAATTCCACGTGGTGATAATTTACAGGCGTATAACGGTAGTTGCGGATCTTGAATGCGTTTCGAAAACCAGGCTCCAGGCTTAATTGGACCTGTTTTATAATCAATAAGAATGGTATGACCTTCTGGCGTAATATCTATTCGATCAATTCTAAGGTGAAGTTTTAACTTGCCAATAGTAATGGTTTCTTTTTTTTCTCTATGAAGCACCTCAAAAGTAGGTCGATTTAACTCCTCTTCCATCGATTCAGCTAATAAATTAACTACTCTTTCTTCCTCCATTTTGGTAAAATTTGGTTGTTTTAATAAACGGTTAGTGTAAGTTTTTATTGCTTCCATCGTTGAACTTTTAAGTTCTTTTATAAGCATATTCGTATTTTTTAAATGTTCGAGGGCATCGCGTGTTTTATGCCTCTCCCAAAATAGTTGGAGGGATCGGTGGATTAAAACGCCTCGTTCACGCGAGTCAAAATCAATGGTGGGTAATTCAAAAAATTCAGCTTCAAGTCGATGTGCTGCAAATGCTTTGAATGGGCAATCTGCTTGATATTTTATTACTTTGTACCCGGCCCGCATACCAGTCTTCTCAAACTTTTTAATTTCATAAGGAAGTGGAACAATATTAGGTTTATCAAACCACAACTCAACCTTTTCTAAAGGTTTGATATGGTCTCTGATCTTGTATGTATTTAGATTTTTAAATTTAGTAGTTGGTTGAGAAAGCCCGTTTAAAAGTGGACTTATTTGTAGATTATTTTCTTTTTCCCACTTCGGAAAACTAATGATAAGGTTCTGTGAAGATTGAAGGAGTCGGCTTAAGGTTTTCTCAGCAAATTGAAGTTCTCTCTTATACCCAGAGCGTGGTAGCAGTTTCTTCTTTTGAAGATTCAGCGGGATAAAGGGATTAGGGTTGGGTTGGGCTGGTAGGCAACCAGAATGACAGCCCATTATCCAAAGGTGATCAAAAGACATTCCAGCCGTTTCCAGCAATCCAAGCACCTGGATAGGTTGTTCCTTTGTTTTTACTTGGAATAATTTATCCGAAGTTATTTCCTGAAGCCCCTTAACTATTTTATGCCGTGGCAACTTTCCAATGAATGAATCCAGTGAGGCGAGATCATCTAGGCATTCATTCCACATACTTAAACATTGGATTTCTCGACTAGAAATAGACTTGTCTGAGTTATCAAGCCAACCTAGCTTTTTAAGCAACTGCGAAAATATTTTTGCCCAGGCACTAGGCAACTGGTCCTCTTTTAAATCAGTTAGAACAAATAAACAACCAATTAGTTTCTCAATGTCAGGAGCAGTTTTCGTATTGTAGAAAGAATTAAGTTGATTAAGGTTTAGTATAGTTAGTTTTTCTTTTTGAATTCTCGACTCAAGGTCATTCACTACAGCTTTATTTTTGATCCCAGAATTTAAATAAGGACTCTTAATTATTTGTAGTAAATTTAGAGAAGAAATTTCGTTGTCTGGTATTGATATAATATCGAGGGCAACTTGTACCATTGGCTCGCTGGCTACAGGTGTACCTAAAGAAATATTAAATGGAAGCTCTGTATCTTCCCAAGGGAATATGGATAGAGGGGCAAGATTTGAGCTTAATTCTTTATTAAGTTTTTGCCTGTAAATATCAAGTTCTGGAACAATAATGCCAATTCTTAGGCCATCTTTATATGTTGAGCGAACCCAGCGCGCGCAATTAATGACTTCTTCGTTACGGTCCGAGAATTCATGAATTTTGATATCTTTATTTGATGAGGTTTTATTTATTGATGAATTTGTGGCATTTTTTTGCTTAGGGGTTAGAGTAACTTGAATCTGTTGAGTTCTTAAAAATTCTAGCCATGTTTCAAGCTGAGGGTTGATCTCATCGAATCCATATAGTTCAATTTTTCCTGGAACAGGAATATGACTATTTATCATTTTCTCGCGGACAAGATCGATGAGGTCAGCTGGATCAACAGCGTTATTTGCTTTTAGAAATTTTTTGTACTCTGTAATCCATGCAAAAAATAAACTAGTTTCTTTCACCAGTTCAAGCTGGTGATAATTTATGATAAGTTTGTATTCTTTAATAAGGCCATATGCTTCTGCAGCGCTTTTAGCGGCCGAACGATAATTAAGAAGACTCCGATTTTTATGAATCCCTTTATTATTTTTTACCTGCTGGCGTTCTTCAGAACTCCTAATTATCGATTCCCAGATTTTTATTGACTGGAGGTTGGAAAGTATGTACTGGTCTGGTGATGATTGATTCCACTTAGTTATGAACCAAGTTCGGAGATCAATAATTTGAGGTGTTTCCCATGCTACTTTACCGATATTCTTTTGATGTTCGCTATTTTTAAAAAGAAGGTACCTAGCCAGGCGTGAGTTAACGGTTAGAATGGGGGTATCTTCTTCAGCCATATGCTGTTTTTTCAGTGATATGATACCCGCGATGGTGTCTTTTTATGGGGTGTCTTGCACCCAGACCTCGCCTGTTGAAGTAGTTTCCCTTTTCCAGATGGGTGTGGTGCGTTTCAGTTCTGATATCGCCCATTCGCACGCTTTGAATGCTTCCTTTCGATGTTCACCAGCTGCAACAATAAGAACTATATTCTCTCCAATATCTATCTCACCAATTCGGTGTATTATGATCATTTCAATGATTTCGTAATCTTTAATGGCTTTTATGCGAATTTCTTCTAGTTTTTTTTCAGCCATTTTAGGATAGTGTTCAAAGTTAAGCTGAGAGATATTTTCCCCTTTTGATAATTCTCGCCCAGTACCTAGAAAAGTAACAATACCCCCTATATTTCGGGATGCTCTTTTTATAGCCTCGATTTCATCTGTTACCACAAAATCTTCCCGCTGAATCCTGACATTTGACTCCAAAGTAGTACTCATAATTAATCTCCTTTCAACATCCACCCGAAAATGGAGGGAGTAAAGCAACTTCATCCCCGTCTTTTATAATTGCATCCAACTGGATGACATCCATATTGACGGAAATTATTACTTTTTTCTCTCTAATCATTTCACCAATTTTGGGCGCTGTTTTTGAAAGTTCATTGCACAGTTTTTCAAGAGTCGTTTCAGTGCCCATATTAAATTGTTCTTCTTCTTTCCCTGTAATAGACCTAAGGCTGGCAAAATATTTTACTATAATCATGAAGCTACCTTTACCGTATTACATCAATTATTTTTGGGAGCGCGCAGTACCCACTTTCTCTTTATTGAAGGTCCCAGACTTACCACCCGACTTTTGAAGTAACCCTATATTTGTGAAAAACATTTCTTTATCAACCGCTTTACACATATCATAAATTGTAAGAGCGGCTAATGAAACCGCCATCAGGGCCTCCATTTCAACGCCAGTTTTTCCAGTTACCTTAACAGTAGCCTTAATGTGAATGCAGCACAATCCTGAGTCAGGATTTGGTTTGAGTTCTTCTGTGAATCCAATATCGACATTTGTTAAGAGTAGAGGATGGCACATTGGTATTAAGTCAGGTGTCTTTTTTGCTCCCATAATTCCAGCAACTTGAGCCACCGCTAGAACGTCGCCTTTTTTTATTTCCCCTTCCTTAATGAGGCGCATTGTTTCAGGATTTAGGTGTATTTCTCCCTCGGCAATTGCTATCCTCTCGGTGATGTTTTTATTCCCGACATCAACCATACGGGCTCGACCCTCTTCATTAAAGTGTGTCAGTGGACTTGGCATAAAATGATATTACAATATCTAATATTCACAGACAACACCATTTCGTTAATATTGAATGTTTTCTAAACCAGTTAGCTGTTTAGATTTAAGTAGTTAATTGGGAAGACTTATAGTCATCTCAATTGAAGATCCACTCATTTAACAGCATAAATATTTGAGGTAAACTTTTATCCTGGAGGTTCGTATAGCCCTAGGGAATTGTTATCTGGGTCAGAAAACAAGATTAGCTTGCCGTAAGAAAAAACCTCAATTTCACCATTAAAGATTATCCCCTTTGTTTTAAAAGCTTCAACCATTTGTTCCATAGGAATAGCTTCGAAATAGGTCGTTGCCATTGATTGATTGTTTAAAATAGAGTCATTTTTTTTTTCATTAATTGCTAGCCTTTGGCCATCGATATTAAACTCCGCCCAATTATTATTACTTAATATAAGCTTTAATCCTAGCATGTCTCGGTAAAATATAATTGACTGTTGTAAGTCAGAAACGGAGTATGAAATAAAAGAGATTTTATTTATCATAAGAATTTAACCAAGATCTAGGTTGTGACATTTATCGAATTACTTTATAAAAAAATGATTATGCAATCAATGTATCTTTATCTGGGAGTATTTTCGATTGGTCTCCAATAGCATTTTTCTTATTCTTATCTCTAGTATATTTCACGCATTCTGGAACATTCTCACCCAAACCAGTAATAACTCTCAATTATTTTCTGGTCTTAAAGGTATTTGGATTGTGGTTTTAGCGGGGGTCTATTTTCTAATTATTGGCTATCCAAACAATATAAGTCAGGAACTATATTACTGGGCCCTCTTATCTGGCTTGTTTCACGGATTTTATATTCTCAGTTTATCCAGAGCATATAATACCCAGGATATTTCTTATGTTTACCCGATTGCTCGTTCAGCCCCTGTTTTTGTCCCCTTTTTTGCGTGGCTAATTTTGGGAGAAAAACTGAGTCCGATTGTTTTTCTGGCTATATGCATTATTGTCACAGCTATCTATATTCTTCATTTCGAAGGGCAACTGATCCAAGGTTTTAAAAATATGATTCAGGCTATAGCTCACAATGATTTACGATGGGCATTTATTACACTTCTATTGGTAGTGAGTTATAGTCTCGTTGATAAAAAGGCCATGGATATATTTTTGCTGCAGTTCCCAAATCAACCATTCACCAACGGAGTCACTTTTTTTTTTCTAGAAGCAACAATTGGTTTTACTTTATGTAATGGATATCTTTTTATCAACCACTCTCCCAATGAAATTTATAAAACATGGAAAAAAGAATGGGGGAAAGGGTTGCTAGCAGCAATTGCTACTATAGTATCTTATGGATTAATTTGTGTGGTTTTACAGTTTGAAAACTTAAGTCCCATTGTATCACTTCGGCAAGTCAGCGTTTTGATAGTAGTTTATTGGGGATGCTGGAAACTGGGTGAACCATACGGAAGCCAGCGAATATTAGCAGGGCTTTTGATCATTACGGCTATTATGCTTATTTCCATAGGTGATGAGAGTAATACCATTATACTTTAGTGTTGGTCATGTACTGATGTGCAGTTGATACTATTTTAAAATTAAAAAAAATTAACCAAACTAGAAACGTGATCTCGTTATAATGAAGGATATCTGAGTCAAAGGTTATCTTCGTAAAGTTATTATGTTAATAGCGATCAGATTTTAATGTAACCGGAGGTTTTTAGTGAATTACTTTTTTGAAAAATTCAAGGTAGTATTTATTTCGTTAGTGTGGCTCGCTTTTTTAAGTACTTCTGTTGAAGCTGTAAAAGGTGATCAGCGAGCGACAAAAACACTTTCGCTTAGTAATGGCCTAGATGTACTTTTGGTATCTGACCCTGATGTGCACCGCAGTGCTGCGGCCTTATCGGTTGGTGTGGGACATTTATCGGACCCGATCGATAAGCAGGGCTTGGCTCATTATTTGGAACACATGTTGTTTTTGGGTACTAAAAAATATCCTGAAGTCGGTTCATTCAAAAAGTATTTGGATGAACATTCAGGAGCAAGTAATGCTTATACAGGCGGTGCAATAACCAATTACTTTTTTCAGGTATCTCATACAGGCTTTGAAAACGCTTTGGATCGATTTAGTGATTTTTTCAAAGCTCCCTTATTTGATAAAACCTATTCAAAAAGAGAAGTTAAGGCAGTCAATAATGAGCATGAAAAAAACAAACTTAATGACGGTTGGAGGGGGGGCTTTATCCAGAACCACGTCTCAGAACCTGGGCATCCTTTGACAAAGTTTGGGACTGGTAATCAAAAGACCTTGTCTGGGGATAATCGTTCCGCGTTGTTGAAATTTTACAAGCAACATTATGCAGCATCTAACATGAAGCTTGCATTAATATCCAATATGCCTATGGAAGTCCTGTCTAATATTGTAGAGCGGTACTTTTCGAATATTCTGGATAGAGGTGTAAAAACTCTAAAAATATCTTCCGAATATAGGAGATCTCTCGAAAATAATTACCGATTATTGAAAATTAAAACTATAAAGGACATTCGCACGCTTGCAATTGATTTTCCAACCATTCGCTTGAAGGATTATCAGGGGAGCAAACCGGCCACAATTGTGGGTTCTTTGCTTGGTCATGAAGGTAAAGGCTCATTACTTTCTAAGCTAAAGGAAGAGGGGATGGTGCTGAGTCTTAGCGCTGGTGGCGGAAGTGGTGGTCATCCTGATATTAATTCATTTGGAATTTCTGTTTCATTAACACCCAAAGGTTTGAAAGAATATGAGCGGATACTTGTTATTGTATTCAGCTATATCCAAATGCTCAGAGACCACGGAATTGACGAATATACATTTAAGGAAAATCAAACAATGGCTCAAATAAACTTTGATTGGAAAAATCCAAACGAAGGAATGGGGTTTGTTGCTGGAAAAGCATCATTACTACAAGATTATAAATTAGAAGATGTTGAGACTCTTCCTTTTCTGTTGACGAAGTACGATCCGGATGCCTATAGCAAAGTTCTTGATACTCTGATTCCAGAAAATGCAATGGTTGTTTTGAGTCATCAAAACGCCGAAACCAACAAGATTACTCCACACTACAATGCTGAGTATTCGCTCGAAAATATTGGTGGTGAAGCTTTTGCTAAATTGAAAAATACTTCTAAGATTGCGGGTCTTTTTTACCAACAAAAAAATAATTTTATTCCTTACAACTTAAAGCTGTTGGAGGAAGATCCACATATTATTCAACAAGATGATTTGGTAAAAGTCTGGTTTAAGTATGACCACAGGTTCAAGCAGCCCAAAATAGCATTGATGTTTCGAATAGAAACCCCAAAGGTGTATAGAAACCCAAAGAACCATGAACTCGCAAAACTATATGAGGTTGCTGTTCAGGAGGGGTTGAATGAATTGGTATACCCTATTCAAGAAGCCGGATTATCATACTCCTTATCGGTTGATAAAAAGGGAGTTAATTTAACTTTTGGCGGATACTCTGAAAGAATAGGTGACTTAATAAAGCTGGTTACCATGAACCTTAAACGCATTAAAATCGACGAGCAAAAATTTGAAAATATTAAGGAAGCGATGGTTCGAAACTTAAAAAATAAAAAATTAGGGCAGGCCTATCAGCGAGGTGGTTATTATAATTGGTTAATGTGGCTAGACGAACAGTATGCGGATGAAGAAAAACTGAAGGCCTTAATTCCTTTAAAGCTTATCGATGTTGAGTCCTATGCTAAAAACCTTTATGAAAAAACTTTTGTTACTGGCGTAATTCATGGAAACTGGACCGATAAGCAGGCCAAAGAAAGTGTATCCATTCTGCTTGAATCTTTAAATAGTGATCCTCTTCCGGAAAGTGAAAGGTACGAACAGATGGTCGAATCGCTAAGGCCAGGTGAACGAATTCAGTTTACAAGAGAAGTTGAAGATAATAATAATTCACTTTCCTATGCTATTCAGATAGGCGAAAAAGACCTAAAGCTTATGGCAATATCATCCATAATTGCATCGATAGTGGAAAATGATTTTTATACCCAGATGCGTACAAATCAACAATTGGGTTATATAGTCTGGAGTTTTCAGCAACGTACTGAAGACAAACTATTCTTCAGACTTTTAATTCAGTCTTCAACTCATGGCCCATTTGACATGAGTGCAAGAGTGGATAAATGGCTTAAAAGCACAGAAAAAATATTTTCCAATTTATCAGATAAGGAGTTCGAACGACATCAGCAAGCTAAAATTATTGCTTTGGAAAAAGAAGGGGACAGTCTTGGTGCGGTTTTGGCGGATTTACATAGTCTGGCAACTGATGAAGAAGGGGACTTTCAGTTCAAAAACAAATTAATTCAGGAAATTAAAAAGCTAGATAAAGGCGAGATCACAGCGATGGCACGAGAATTATTTTTGGACCCTCAAACGCCACGACTTGAGGTTTTGATGCGTGCTAAGGGCAGCAAAGAGCCTATTCCAAATGGTGTTATTACCGAAGTTAAACAATTTAAAAATAGGTTGTTAGGAAGCTGATAATAGGTGGAATGCCTAATTAAGCTGCGGCAATCTCGCGAGTTAAATCGGGAAAGACTTTTACAGGTTTGATAGTTTTTTCTGCTATTTCGCGGGTATTTTCAACTTTTAATTGGGTAAACAAATACTCAACTTTTTTGGCAAGTTGGTCACTAATTTCGATTCTAATGTCATCCGAAATATTCCAGAACTTAGACTTAAAGGCACCGAACCCTTTTTTTCTGGTCTTATAAATAAATTGTTCATCTGTATCAGATTCCTTTTTTTCAGACGCAAATGTTTTTCGAAGGTGCGTGTAGATTTCCTCCTTTAAATCAGCAGGAAACCTTTCATGGTCATAAATCATATTTTGAAAGTCTGTGGCTAGGTGAATTTCTGCCGTTTCAAGCTCAGGAAATTTATTGAATAGGTCGCGAGGTAGTGTGGATGCTCCATGTTGAACGGCTCCAGCAAGTCCATAATCTTCGCGTGATATTCTCGATAAATTTTCAAGACACTCAAAGTCAAGTTTTACCTGAACTACTTTCCCATCTGGTCCTGGCACTCCGCCGTGAGAAGTTCCTGTTTGAATGGAAATTTTACTGATACTTTTTGCCCCGCTTAGTGATTTTTCAAGACATTCATTGAAATTATCGAGGTAGGTCCTCAATTCGTTTTCATTGCTATTTTCTTTTCCAACTTCGCCTATTTCTCCACCTACTGATATGGTCAAGCCATCAGGTTCCAATTCACGGATATATTTGGTTAATTCGACGCCGACTTCAAAATTGGCACGTTGCTGCTCGATTACTGTAGGCTTGGATAAATCCACAAGGGTGGAGGTATCTATATCGATGTTATAAAAACCAGCTTCTATACCAGTTCGTATTAGATTTTTTAACCCAGATAACTCTTTTTCACGATTATTAACAAAATTCTTGGCGTTGACTTGAAAATGGTCCCCTTGAATGAAAACAGGACCAGTATAGTTTTCACGAATTGCAGAACCAAGTATGACTGGCACTAGCTCATGAGGTTTTTGATATGTGTAACCAATCTCTGACTTGGCTATCTCGAATATAAATGCTCCCGTGTTAAGCTTTTGGGCTGTACGAAAAATTGAGCGACTAAAGTCATACGACATACCACGTATATTGATGGCTGGAACCGTAAATCCTTTAAACTCGCCTCGTCCACGGGCTTCATAAAGTCTTTGAATGGACGATGGCAAAATTCCCATTTCGAGTGCGGCGGATTTAATAATAAAGCGTGAGAGTCCTCTAATTTCTGAGGAATCATTAAGCACAGAATTTTTAACCAGCGTATCTATCATGTTAGCTCTTAACCGATCAGGATTTTCTAGTTTAACTCGACCATTATCCAGGCTTACGGCTCCCTTTATTTTTTGGATCAGTTCATCCTGACTAGTAAAAAACATTCTGGGCTCTCCTTATTTTGTAATTCTGGTGATCAAACTTCTTTAGTTAAGTGAAAAAATTTTTTATCTGATGGTTGGACATGTTCATTATTTTGCGGTTATAGGGCTTACCAAAATGTAAAATTCGTAATGAGCATAGGTGGGCGATACGCCGAATCCATCATTCATGACTATCTTATCGAAAAAACTGAATTCAGGCAAAATATCTTTAAGTTTATTAAAAATATTATTTAAGCCTATTGTTATTAAGTACTTAGGTTGATTTTGTCGAATTTTATTTTAGTTTTAATGGGACTTTATTTAATTAAAATAGTTATTATAATGTTTTGCGTTACGCCTTTGTCCTAGGAAGAAATTGGAGAGGAATGGTATTATTGTAGTAGTTTTGGAGTATTTTCTTCCATAAGTTGTGGAATAATGGGCCTATTTGGTTTTCCTTTTGTATTGACAGGATTAGAGAATTTGTTAGAATTTTTGCTGATTTATGTCTTAGCTGTCGGGTCTAAGTTTCTTGTTGTTGTCTATTGCCCTGCATACAGCTAGTATGTTTGTGGAGCCCAATCTGGTTTTTATTTTACCCGTCAGCATTTCAATTAAGAAAGAGGTTAATTCATGTTTGACTCCATTTATTTGCCAGTCGATAACTCTGACTACTCTAATGCTTGTGTAGACATTGGTTTAGAATTGGCTCAGAAATTTAATTCGCGCATTGTTGCTAGCCATGTTTATGCTGCCAAAATGCACGATGTTCGCTTTCGTCAAATGGAAAGCGGTTTGCCCGAGGAGTACCAAGAAGAGTCTGAATTAGAAAAACAACGTAATATTCATGACCAATTAATCACTAAGGGAATGGAAGTTATTACGGATTCTTATCTTGACGTGCCTAAAGATAAAACCAAGAAACTGAACATTCCCTTTGAGGGTAAATCATTAGAAGGACGAAACTATCTTGAGTTGGTTCGCGATATCAAAGAATCTAAGTACGATTTGGTGATTATGGGTGCCTTGGGTTTGGGTGCCATTAAAGATAGCTTGATTGGAACTGTGGCTGAGAGAGTTGTAAGACGGATTCAGTCGGATACATTACTGGTAAAATATGTGCCAGAAATTCACGGAGAACGTGCGTCAAGCGGCAAGATCGTAGTAGCTGTCGATGGTAGTGGACAGTCCTTTGGTGGATTAAAAACGGGTATTGAGTTATCAAAGGCGCTAAATAAGCCGTTAGAGATAATCTCTACATTTGATCCATATTTCCATTATGCAATGTTCAACAGCCTAACGGGAGTTCTTTCAAAAGAGGCCGGCAAGGTATTTAAGTTTGAGCAGCAAGAGAAACTTCACGAAGATATTATTGATAAAGGTTTGGCAAAGATTTATCAGGCTCATCTTGAAATATCTAAAAAAATAGTTGAAGAGGCAGAGATGGAATGCACCATTCGTTTGTTGGATGGCAAGGTTTTTGAAAAAGTACTTCAATATGCTCGTGAAGAAAACCCTTATCTTCTCATCTTAGGGCGTATTGGTATTCATAGCGGCCCTGAAATGGATATTGGTGGAAACGCTGAGAATTTATTGAGGTTGGTACCCTGTAATGTGCTTTTGTCGAGTCGTACTTTTAAGCCCCCGGTTGATATGCAAGCGGAGGAGAGCATTGAATGGACCGCTGAAGGTAGAGAGCGTTTACAGAAGATCCCTGGGTTTGTTCGTCCCATGGCGACATCAGCAATCCTTCGTTATGCACTCGAAAGAGGTCATAGCATGATCACCTCTGGTGTCATCACTGAAGCGGTTGAAAATATTCTGCCCGCTGGGGCCATGCAGGCCATGCGTAAAATTGGTGAAAAAATCAGGGAAGATGAGGTCGATCCTAATTCCGAGGGAGTCCTAAAGAATTATAAGGAAGAAATGATTGAAGCACACGCAGGTGAGGAACAAGAAGAAGATGTGACGTCTCACGCTTCTGCTAATGGTGATGATGGCAAGGTAGAGATGAGTGCAGAAAATATTGTAGTAACAAAAGATGGGCGTAATTCAAATGGTGCCCAGGTGACTGATGTAACCTTTCAATGCAATCATTGTAAGACGTTCATGGAGGGTGATGTAATAAAATGTTATGTATGTGGTGCCGAGGGCGACAGCCTGACTCCAGTTTGGAAAGAAGGATTTAAGCCGGATGAGAAAGAAATGGCTGGTGTCCAGAACGTGACTACTTTCGATGATATGACGGTGCAATGGACCCAAGACGCACTGGATAAGCTTGAAGATTATCCAGAAGGGCATGTTCGTCGAAGAGCTCAAGCAAGGGTTGAAAAAAATGCACGCATCCAGAAAATAGACACTATATCGGTTGCTTTTCTGGATACGATATTGAATGAGAAAATAGTTAAAAAAACTTCTGAAAATAAGGTTCTTGGTGATTACATGGACGATGAGCCAGAAGCGACGGATTTTATCTGGACGGATAAAGCAAATGCGCGTTTAGAACTTGTTCCTGGGGGATTCATGAGGGATAACACCAGAAAACGTGTTATGACATATGCCCAAGACAATAATATAAAAGAGATCACCTTAGAAGTTTGCGAAGCAGGTATCCGTGAGTCTGTCAAAATGATGGAGGAGGCGATAGCCAATGGAGCGACTCTGGATGATTTTCTGCCCAAAAAGGTGGACGCTTAACTAAAGAAATATACTCTTAGCCCGAGCTGAATGATTGGTAATTTACTCAGCGGTTTATTTGCGAATATTGCGCATTCACTCTCGTTCTAAAAAGCCCCTGGTGTATTGATGTAAGATCAATGCCTAGGGGCTTTTTCTATAGTAAACATTTCCCTAAAGTAAATCTCTTCTACCGATAATGAATATCCAACTCTACAAAAGGCTTTTTCTATTTATAAAACCTTATGCAAAAAAGCTCGCCCTGGCTATTGTATTTTCCGTGATCGTTGGATTAATTGCCAGTTCTCCTGTTCCACTGATCCAGAAAACTTTTGACGATATCTTTGTGCAAAAAGATTTTTTTATGCTCAAGGTCATTCCGTTAGTACTTGTTTTTCTCTACACAATCAAGGCGGGTTTATCCTACGCTCAAAATATCATCATATTTGGCATATCTTGGGATTTGGTAGTGCGTGTACGCGAAAAATTGTTTGCCCATATTCATAAACTCCCATTCACTTTTTTTGAGAATAACAAAACTGGGCAGTTGATGTCGAGGATTATGAACGATGTTAGTATCATGCAGTCTACTGTCACCAGGTTATTAAAGGAGTTAATTCAAAACTCCATTACTTTAATTGCATTACTTTGTTGGGTTTTTTATCTCAAGTGGGACTGGGCACTCATTTCAGTTATTTTATTTCCGGTAATGATTTTACCGGTTGGAAATATAGCTCGAAAGTTGAAGCGGTTGAGTCATAAAGGACAGGAGATTCTCGCCGATCTTAGCTCAACTATTCTTGAGTCCTTTTCTGGCGTTAAAGTAGTGAGGGCATTTGGAATGGAATCGATGGAAGAAAAAAAGTTCAACAATTTTAGCGAAGTCTTTCTCAAAGTTATGAAAAAGAACGTTAAATATGTAGAAATTACTTCACCCTTTCTTGAGCTTATTGGTGTTATTAGCGCATCTATTATTCTCTGGTACGGTGGTTCCCAAGTTTTGACAGATAAGGTGAGTCAAGGAACGTTCATTGCGTTCATAGTAGGATTATTTATGATGTATACACCACTTCGGCTGCTTTTCAAAATTTATACGAACTTTCAATCTTCCTTAGCTGGGGCTGAAAGAGTTTTCTCGATCTTGGATATGGAGGAAGAAAATATTAAGGAAGGGATTGAGGAGTTATCTGATTTTAAGGAATCTATCGAGTTTAAAAATGTTTCATTTAAGTATCCTTCAAGAAGTACTAAGGTCCTTAATAATATTAACGTTGCTGTAAAAAAATCTCAAATTCTTGCCATTGTTGGTATGAGTGGTGCGGGAAAAACAACACTAGTTGATCTTTTGTTTCGATTCCATGATCCTTCCTCTGGAAAAATTTTAATTGATGGGATTGGAATTTCTGAATATACATTATCTTCTTTGAGAAGTAACTTGGCATTAGTAACACAGGAAACGTTTCTCTTTAATGATACGATCTTACAAAATATTGCTTACGGAAAACCAGACGCCTCTATGGATAATATTATGCAAGCAGCCAGAGCAGCTAATGTTGATCGTTTTGTTGATATTCTTGATGATGGATACCAAACGATTATTGGTGAACGAGGTGTAAAACTTTCTGGTGGGCAACGTCAACGCATAGCTATTGCCAGAGCAATTCTCCGAAATGCTCCAATTCTTGTTCTTGATGAAGCTACCTCAGCATTAGATTCAGAATCAGAAAAACTTGTTCAGGACGCTTTATATAACCTCATGAAACATCGAACAACTTTTGTAATTGCGCATCGTTTTTCCACAATCAAAAATGCTCATTCAATCATAGTTCTTGATCGAGGAGAAATCATAGAATCGGGAACTCATGAGCAACTTTTGGTTAACTCGGGGCTTTATAAAAGATATTATGAGATGCAGATTATTAGTGATAGTGCCAATGAAGAGATATGAAGTCTTTGCATAATTATATATGTTTAATGCTAGTTATAACGGGATATTAGACTAGTGCGTTTTAAAAATGTATATCTTGAAAGTTTAGCCTACCACCTTCCCGATAATGTGGTTACCTCAACAGATCTTGAAGAAAGGCTGGCGCCTCTTTATGATCGGTTAAAATTGCCATTTGGTAGGCTCGAGATGATGAGCGGTATTAAAGAGCGTCGGTTTTGGGATAAGGGAGTGTTCCCGAGCCAAGTTGCCTCAATAGCTGGAGAGAAGGCTATTAAGTATTCGCGAATCGACCGAATGGAAATAGGTTGTCTGATCAATGCTTCGGTTTGCCGTGATTTCCTGGAGCCCGCCACAGCTTCCATTGTCCACCATAATCTTCATCTTCAATCGAATGCCATAGTTTTTGATATTTCTAATGCCTGCTTAGGTGTACTTAATGGAATGGTGCACATAGCTAACATGATAGAGTTGGGTCAAATCCGTGCAGGCCTCATTGTTGCTGGAGAAAATGGTGGGCCTCTTGTTGATGCCACCATTGAAAATCTATTGTCTAGATCAGATCTTACCCGAAATGAAATTAAAACATCTTTTGCCTCTCTAACTATAGGCTCCGCAGCTGTTGGAGTTTTACTTGTGCACAAAGATTTATCCAAATTTAAGCATCGTTTATTAGGTGGTTCCAGTCGAGTCGCAACCCAGTTTAATAAATTATGTCGTGGTAATGATGAGTCTTCTGGGAATATCAGTTGGTCCCCACTTATGAGTACAGACGCCGAAACGATGATGCATGAAGGTTGTAAATTAGCAGGACAAACATGGGATGCTGCTAAAGATAATTTTGGATGGTCGAATAATGATGTCAGTCGTACATTTTGTCATCAGGTTGGACAGGCTCATAGAAGCCTCCTCTATAAAACACTCAAGCTTGATCCTGTAAAGGATTTCTCAGCCCTTGAGTTTTTAGGAAATACAGGATCCGCTTCATTACCATCAACGCTTGCTCTAGGCGTGGAGCAGGGAATTCTTAAACAGGGGGATAAGGCTGCTATGCTTGGAATCGGGAGTGGACTCAATTGTCTTGTGTTGGGTGTGGAATGGTAAATAACCTGGAATCCTTTAGGGATATCTATCCCTACACATCAAATTATCTTAACCTTAATCCATACAAATATCATTACCTTGACGAGGGGGTGGGTGAGACAATACTCTTTTTACATGGTAATCCAACTTGGTCATTTTATTACCGCACTCTGATTCAAGAATTTAAAAGTAATTATAGATGTGTAGCGCCAGATCATATTGGTTGTGGACTTTCGGACAAACCGCAAGATTATAACTATACTCTTTCCACGCACATAGAGAACCTTGAAAAGCTCGTAGATTTTCTGGATCTTAATAATATTACTTTGGTGATGCACGACTGGGGCGGAGCTGTTGGTATGGGACTAGCTGTTCGTAAACCAAAACTAGTTAAAAGGCTGGTGCTATTTAACACCGCTGCATTTTTATCTTCACATATTCCACTTAGAATTGAATTAATTCGAAATCCATTAATCGGTACTATTGCAGTACGCTGTTTTAATATGTTTGTTAAGGGGGTATTAATGTTTGGTTTAAAACGTAAGGAGCGCTTGACGAAGAAGATTAGAGCTGGATATTTGGCTCCTTATGATACCTATAAAAATCGTATAGGAAATTTGAAATTTGTTCAAGATATCCCATTAGAACCTGGCGCACAAAGTTATCCAGTAGTTCTAAATATAGAAAATAACATAAAACAGTTTAATAAACTTCCGATTATAATCATATGGGGAAAGGAGGACTTTTGCTTCAATAAGTATTTTTTAGATAAATGGCGGGAGTTATTTCCATTAGCCGAAGTTCATGAAGTTGATGGTGCTGGGCATTTAGTGGTGGAAGATGCTTGTGAAAAAGTTATTACCTGGATGAACATTTTTTTTAAAAGCAACCGTATTACCTGACGATTAAGAGGTCGTATGTCAAATGGATATTTTTTTATTTAATGATTAATTGGGTTTTTTTCAATATCTAGAATTAAAAAAAGCGTTTCTTCAAAGAGAAACGCTGGTTTTATTCAAGTTTGTTTAGTAACGGTAATGTTCTGGTTTGTAAGGACCTTCTAGCGGTATGTTTAAATAATTGGCTTGCTCTGGGCTAAGGCGGGTGAGTTTTACCCCAAGTTTATCTAGGTGTAATCGTGCCACCTCTTCGTCTAATTTTTTTGGCAAGGTATAAACACCAACTTCATATTCGTTATTATACAATTCAATTTGTGCCAATACTTGATTTGAGAATGAGTTTGACATTACAAAAGAAGGATGTCCAGTGGCGCAACCCAGGTTAACCAGTCGGCCCTCTGCTAACAAAATGATATTGTGTCCATCGGGAAATGTATATTTATCTACCTGTGGTTTAATTTCAGTTTTTTTGATGCCCGGATAATTATTTAAGGTTTCCACTTGAATCTCAACATCGAAATGACCAATGTTGCAAACAATGGAATCATTCTTCATAGCCTTCATATGCTCAATACGAATAATGTCACTGCACCCTGTAGTGGTGACGAAGATATTTCCTTCTTTGACAGCCTCCTCCATGGTCGTTATTTCGTAACCTTCCATAGCTGCTTGAAGCGCACAGATAGGATCGATTTCGGTTATAATCACTCGTGCTCCAAGGTCTTTCATTGACTTTGCACAACCTTTGCCAACATCACCATAGCCAGCTACCACAACAACTTTTCCAGCTATCATGATATCGGTTGCACGCTTAATTCCATCGGCGAGAGATTCGCGGCAGCCATAGAGGTTATCAAACTTTGATTTTGTGACAGAGTCATTTACGTTCATTGCAGGTATTTTTAGAGATTTTTCTTCAATCATCTTATATAGGTGGTGAACGCCAGTTGTAGTTTCCTCAGTTATACCCTTAATTCCAGGTAGTAGTTCAGGATGTTTCTCGTGCACGTAAGCAGTAAGGTCACCACCATCGTCGAGAATCATATTTGGGCCACCGTCAAATAATATGGTTTGGCCTGTACACCACCAGTACTCATCTTCTGTTTCTCCTTTCCAGGCGAAAACAGGAATCTCTTCTTTAGCAATTGCCGCCGCCGCATGATCCTGTGTAGAAAAAATATTACACGAAGCCCAGCGAATATCAGCGCCAAGTTCTATAAGCGTCTCAATCAAAACAGCTGTCTGAATTGTCATGTGGAGTGATCCTGCTATGCGCGCGCCATTGAGAGGCTTAGACTTTCTATATTTATTGCGCAGTGCCATTAGTCCCGGCATTTCATTCTCGGCGAGTATTATCTCCTGCCTGCCCCAATCAGCGAGCGAGATATCTTTTACTTTATATTTTTCGGCAACGGGGGCTGTGCTCATCGAAGGATCTCCTTATTTGTAAAGATTAAAATAATATAGTCGATAATTCTGTTTAAATAAAAGGTTTTAGTTAGCAGGTTCGTGTTTTTCCGCGGAGGTAACTAGGTCCCTTAAAAATAAGAGGTAAATCATATAATTATTACTATTTTGATTCTAACAATTATTACTTATAGCGTCTACAATTATAAGGAACTTAATTTGGATCGCTGATTTTTACAGTTTTGTAAAGAAAATTCTTAAAACTTGTAAATTTTTTCCTTTCATCAGGATTGTTTAGATAATACTCTGAACACGCGCCCAATTTGACTGCTAAACCAGGAAGGTTGGCTTGATAACGTTTGCGTGCAGTTAGAATGAGTTCTTTTACCGTGCTTCTTGTGAGCTGATTTTTTTTAAATGGCTGATGAACCTCTGACCAGAAATTTCCGGCGTTCGTTTCTAGTCGATCTAATATAGAATTTACATGCTCAGGCTCATTTCGTTTTGGTTTGGTGGTTGAGCTAGGGTTTTCGCTTTGGCTAGCTTCCCTAACATCGTCTTCAGTAATAATTGATCCTTTACGGAACATCATAGCACGCATAAGTATATTTTTAAGCTCTCGTACGTTGCCTCGATAGTTGTGTTGTGTAAGAAAATCGATAGCTGTGCTTTCTAAATGCGGTAGAACTTCATCTAAATCGCCTTTTTTATAGGTTTGAAACAAGATTCCAATAAAGTGAGTAGCTAAGTCTGAGATATCTTCACGTCTTTCATTAAGTGAAGGTATACGAAAACTTAAAGCATTTAGTCTATGATAAAGATCTTCACGAAATCGTCCTTCCTCAATTTCTTTATGTAGATCTTTATTAGTTGCTGCTATTAAAAAGATGCGGGAATATCTAGGTTGATTTTCACCCAAACGCATGAAAACTCCCGTGTCAAGAAACCGCAGTAGTTGAACTTGAGTTTTTGGGTCGGCGTCCCCAATTTCATCGAGGAAAACTACACCCCCATTAGCTTCTTCTAATATACCTTGACGATTAAACTCTGCGCCAGTAAACGCTCCTTTCTTATGACCAAATAATTCACTATAAGTTAGTTCACCGCTATAGGCGGCGATGTTCGTTTTCCTCAACATCAGTTTATAATTTTTACTCCTCTTTTCCTGAAAAATTTCTGTTATCCGAGAATAAATATTATTAAAAAAAAATTCCTTTCCTGTACCAGTTTTTCCGTTGACTAGAAGGGAAGGGAGCCCCATATTTGCCTCTTTGGATTGAGTGCTGTCCCATTTCAGCATGCGATTACATACAGACTCTACTACCGTATTGATCTGATCTACTAAATGATGAATAGTTTTACTTCGTCCGATAACATTCCCGAAATAGTATGAAGAAACTTTAGGATCTCGATATTCAACATCATGACGAAGTTGAGTAATTTCTTGTTTTAATTCTTGAATTTGAGCCAAGTTATGAACTTTTTGACTAATAAGACTGGCAATAATTTGAACGATTCGTCTATGTTCAACGGTGAAATAGTTTTTACGGAAATGATCTTGGTTGATCACCCCTATAACACTGTTACCATGAATTATGGGAACGGCCATTTCTGAATGGACCGAAGTGGAAAGGTTTTTATAAAATCCATTAGTTAACATACTATCCGTTACATTTCTAATTAAGATTGGTTGGGCTGTGTGAGCACAATAGCCAGTGAGAGATTTCATCTTATCGGGTAAATCATCTCCACCGACAGGTAGGGCAGGGATTTTATTTTTTATCCATCCTCGTGATTTAGCCCCTAGGAGACTGCCATCTGAGTTTTCCATTACAAGCCAAGGCTTGCCATTAATGACTTTCAAGATAGAGATGGTACCGCTGTGTGCACCAATCAACTCAGAGATTTTATCCAAAATTTTGTGGAGAAAAGTTGGAAGGGAATTATCTTTATCAGAAAGTAGTTCTTCAATTTCTCCCAGGACCTCAATTTCTATGTGTTCTGATATATCCCCCGTAATTCTTTTTCCCACCATGGCAGCATGTTCTTCTAGAAGTCGTTTTTCGAATGCGGAAAAGTGATGTACTTCACTAGTGTAGTAGTTTACAGAACAAATAAACTGTCCGTTTCTATTGTCATATTTTGGTACTTGATATAGTGATATCAGGTTTAGTTGTTTGATTATCTCTTTCCGTGTAAAGTTTTCTTTCATGATATCTTCTATATAAAGTGGTTCTTTATTCTGATCCCGGATAATCAACCCAGTTTCTTCATCATACTTAGCTATGCGGTTTATCAAATTTTCATCATTAAGGACGCTCATCTGGTCTTTATTCATGTAAACAGAGGCATCCTTCCTATCTTTTGAATAAACAGCCATTACCTCCACTATATCTGTGGGATTATCTGGTCCCAAATTTGGATCTTTTGTTGATGCGGGAACCAGTACTGATGCTAAACTGAGTTTGTCAATTAGTTTAACCGCTGAACGTACAATCATCCATGCGGCTTCTTTTTTTCGGGCCAAATCAAGGTGCCGCGAAAATGATATTTTCTGATGAAAGCGCTTGGCTCGGTCCATAACAGTACTTATTTTTGTAAGAAATTCGCTAACAGCTTCTACGTTTTCACTTGAGACAAATTCACCCTCTTCCTGCCAATCGAGAGTCAATGTGCCGATAGGTCTTAATTCATGCACTATAGGAAAAACCACAGAGGATTGAATCCCAGATATTTTTTCAAATGGATTTCTATACTTAATAAATCCCTCTGGTAGGGTCCATGAAAGAATGACTTTATTTTCATAAAATGCCTGGGAGGTAATGGAATCACGTGGGGAGATGAACTGCGTGATTTGCCTCTCGTCTGGGTGTTTTTGGTCGGTCATATATTGGCAGATGAGGATCCCCTGGTGTAAATCTTCTAGGTAGATTCGGACAATATGACATTCAAAAAGAGACTTCAAACCCACCGCGGTATAATGCAGGATATCTGATAAATTTTCCTTACCAAATACTTGTACTTTTTGTGCTAACTTTTCAAGGTCTTGATTCATATTTTAGGCCTAATGTTGAGTAAAAAATATACACTCTGGGTGTTCTACCTCGCTAGCTGCAATTATCCAAAGTCAGGGTTTAAAATAACTTTATCACGGTAATTCGTCAAAAATTAAACGTTTTAAGGAAAAATTTTCTCTAAAACGGTTGGCCAAAGAGTTATTTTTTTTCCTAAATTAAAAAATATATCAATATTTGCAATGGTTTATCCGATTAATTATTAACTCTAGGATAACTAAATTGAGTGGCATAAAAATTGCTATTTAAATGCAGGAGGTTATCCTATGTTGATAGATAAATTACTATTTTCTGACCAAACGCCACTAGTTCTCAAGAAGGGACTGGATTTTCAGTCGGCTCGCAATCTGATGATTTCTACTAATATTAGTAACATCGAAACACCTGATTTTAAGGCTCATGATATCAACTTTGAGAAACAGCTACAGGAATTTATTAAAAGTGGGGATCAGCTTCAAATGCAGTCTACCCATAATAAACATTTTGGACCTTCAGGTGACGGGTTAAAAACTATGAAACCTCAGCCTTTTGAGTTAACTGATCCTTCAAAATCAAATGGAAATAATGTTAATGTTGATAAGGAAATGGGTAAATTGGCAGAAAATCAGATTATGTACACGGCGTTTATCCAGCTAATGATGAAACGCGGCTCAACAGTGCGAAGTGCCGTTACCGAACTGGCCCAACAATAAATAGCTGAATAGGCTGGTTCTAATATAAAGGTTGACAATAAACTGAGTTTAGGAATAGCCTAGCCTAGACTAGATATTAAGTGTTTTAGGGGAACGATGAAGGATATTACCGTACAAACTAATTTAAAAGCCCTCGGTGGAATTGGTGTACCTGGAGGTCTAGATGCAAAAAAATCTAGTGCGGAGGGAGAGGGCGTTTCTTTTGCCAATACTCTATCGGAGTCACTGGATAAAGTTAATGACTTGCAAAAGGAAGCTGATAAGGCAATTGAGGATTTTGCGACGGGTAAGACTCGCAATATTCATGAAACGATGATCGCTGTGAATAAAGCGGATCTTGCTTTTCGTTTGACCATGCAAGTGCGTAATAAGATTGTCGAGGCTTATCAAGAGGTCATGCGTACGCAGGTATAATCTAACAAAAAATAACGGTATCAAGCCCTTGGACTAACTAACGTTCATGGGCTTTTTTTATACTTCAGTTCTTGGTGGTTGACATGGGCTTTTAATTGTCAGATGATTTAAAAAATACTAGTTAATATTCAATAATTGGTTTAGTTATTGGAGGTTTTATGATTTGGTGGAAAAATTCATTCGTTATTGCCCTATCAGTTGGGTTTTTACTTGTAGGAACGCACCGTGCGTTAGCACAAGCTAGTGGCCATGCCAGTGTTGGGTTAGGTCACGGCGAGGAGGGCTATCTTCATCTAGAAGAGATGATCAAACACTTGGAGTTTGGCTTGAAAATGCCAGACGCGGGGCAGGATCTTAAATCACATGGCGGTGTGGCACTTCAACATGCAAGAGAAGCACTCAAGCACTATAATGATGCATTGAAGCATGCCAACGAATCTTTGGGTCGGTTACCACGCAATCCTATGATGGGCGGCGGTTCTGGTGGTGGTCGGTCTTATGAGGAAGGGTCATCTCACTCCCATGAAGAGGGGTCCCATTAATAAGTCGAAATAAACGTCAATCTTCAATTAGAATGATTGCTAGCCAGTTTTTGTATTAAATCGGTTTCTAGATATTTCAATTCTAATAGAAAATAATCACAAGACCGTGGGACAAATAGAGTCGCCCGGTTCATAAAGTTGACGCACCAATTTTTTTTATTCAGGTCCATTTGACTTAATAAAATATGTAGGTATACGTTGGATGGGATTAAAAGTCATATAATTTATTCAGCTTTCTATACACAACAATGAATGTAACGTTAAGTGAAAGGAAGGGTGGAAGATAACTGCTATTATTTTTTAATTTTACTGTTGTTGTGCCTGCCAATATTTTTAAGTAATACTGTCCTATTTTTTATACATCTGCAAGTTTCATGCACTCGCTAAGATATTTTAGTAAAGAGTAATATGTTTTCAGTTCAATATAGATTTCATCTAATTCATTGTCCTTTGGTTGATTTTTGATTTTTTTATAATGTTTTATCATCACTTTCCATTCCGCATTCTTAACTAGCCATTGTTTTTTTTCGACCCATCGTAAACAGGACTCGTCTGTCGAACAAACTTGTTCACTTTCTATAGCGAATGCACGGATGGTTTCTAGTGCAACGTCGTAAGTTAGTCTAAACCGCTGCAGAGCTGCCCCCCGATAGTATTCCGTATTTTCATTTTTAATGGCTTCTTTGAGTCGAGCGAGTGACCAGTCAAAATGTGTCAGGATAATTTCTGGTGTTGGTTTGGAAGACATTTCTAATCTTGAATCAATAAATTAACGAATTGGTTATTAAACCTGCATACAATATAATCATTTTATTAAGAGGTTAACTTTTTATTCATTTAGCTGCATCTACATAGACATATTAAAAGGCATGGAAAAGAGCTATCGGAAAATATTTTCGATCTAAATAATATTTTTATTTAGGCCGAATCTATTAATTATGGAACTTTGAAAATCATTTGTAAAAATGTTAGTTTATCTATCCTTAAATTGTAACTATTTATTATAAATAAAGGTGTAATTGACATGGGTCGTTTTATTCCTGGTGGTGAACATACGGTCATTGATACAGAAATTCGCCTAATGTGGACACGTACGGACAGTATGAACGATATGGAAAAATGGGTCAATTATCAGGAAGGTGCTGACTATGCTCGTAATTTAAGAGAGAAGAAGTTCGCTGGGTATGACAACTGGCGTTTGCCAACTCGAGAGGAGATGGGCTCTTTATATAACGAGTCTTACTTAATTAAGGATAAGTTTGATAAGGATATCCATATCTGTGAATGCTTTGCTGCAGGTGGTGGGTTTTCCATGATTGCACAACAAATTAGTGGACGTATGCGGACATGGGTTTTAAACCTGCGTACAGGTGAATATGCTCAGCCAGATGGGCTCTGGACTTTAACGGAAGCGGCTCGTGCCGTACGTACCATACATGCCGATGAAATTATTCCAAGTTAGTAACGTTTTATTTAGGAGACTTGACTAGTGAACGATATATATAATCCGCCAGAAATATTTTCATCCAATGCTCTGATTAAAAGTATGGATAAATATAAGAAGATATATCAACGGTCCATAGAGGATTCTAATGGTTTTTGGGCAGAGGAAGCGGAAAAATTTATTTGGTTCAAAAAATGGGATTCCGTTCATGAACATAATTACGATATTCGGAAGGGAAAAATTTCTATTGAGTGGTTCAAAGGTGGGAAGACTAATATAACTGTTAACTGCCTAGATCGTCACCTTGAAACTAGAGGAGACCAGACGGCTATCCTGTGGGAAGGTAACGAACCAGGGGAAAATGTTACCTTGACCTACAATCAATTATATGCCGAGGTATGTCGCTTTGCAAATGTTCTTAAAAAGTATGACGTTAAAAAAGGGGATCGAATTTCCATTTATATGCCGATGATTCCGGAACTAGCCATTGCTATGCTGGCCTGTGCACGAATTGGGGCGATACACTCGATCGTATTTGGTGGTTTTTCTTCCACTGCGCTGGCAGGTCGAATTACAGACTCGAATTGTACATGCCTTATAACTAGTGATGGATCTTTTAGAGGTGACAAGGCTGTGCCCGTTAAAGCCAATGCTGATGAGGCTATCAAAATTGCAGCTAAAGATGGGGTTAAAGTTAAGAATTGTATAGTTGCTGAGCGTGTTGGTTCGAATATTTCTGTAGACATGATTCAAGGTAGAGATCATTGGTGGCATGAGGAGATGAAATCTGTGGAAATCACCTGCGAACCTGAGCCAATGGACGCAGAAGACCCATTATTTATACTTTATACGTCCGGTTCGACTGGTAAACCCAAAGGCGTTCAACATAACGTAGGTGGATACATGGTTTTCACTGCTCTGACACACAAATATATTTTTGATTATCATGATGGGGATGTTTGGTGGTGTACTGCTGATATTGGCTGGGTAACTGGCCATTCTTATATAGTTTATGGTCCGTTGGCAAATGGGGCAACTACAATAATGTTTGAAGGTATCCCAACTTATCCTGATGCTGGAAGATTTTGGGATGTGGTGGACCGCCTTCAGGTAACTCAATTTTATACAGCTCCTACAGCCATACGTGCTCTCATGTCCCATGGTGAAGAGATACCAAACAGGTATAGCTTATCTACACTTCGAGTCTTGGGATCTGTGGGTGAGCCGATAAACCCGGAGGCATGGCGTTGGTATCACAAAAATATTGGGCGCGGTCGATGTCCGATTGTTGATACCTGGTGGCAGACTGAAACAGGAGGTATCCTCATTACACCGCTTCCCGGTTGTACTCCAACAAAACCAGGTTCTGCAACTTTTCCATTTTTTGGCGTGAAGCCAGTAGTTATTGAAGCGGAAACGGGAAAAGTACTAGAGGGAAATGGAGTCGAAGGTGTACTTGCTATTCAAGAGCCCTGGCCAAGCCAGATGCGCACTATTTATGGTGATCACGATCGTTTTGAAGAGACCTATTTTAAGCTATACCCTGGTTACTATTTTACAGGAGATGGTTGCCGTCGTGACGAGGATGGTTATTATTGGATTACTGGACGAGTTGATGATGTCATTAACGTCTCCGGTCACAGGATAGGGACAGCAGAGGTCGAGTCTGCTCTAGTGCTCCATGATGCGGTGGCGGAAGCCGCGGTTGTTGGGTTTCCTCATCAAATAAAGGGACAGGGTATTTATGCCTATGTGACGTTGATGGAAGACGTTAGTTCTAGCGAACAACTTAGTAGAGAACTGGTTTTATTCGTTCGTAAGGAAATAGGACCTATCGCAGCTCCCGATGTTATACACTGGGCCCCAGGACTCCCAAAGACACGATCTGGAAAAATTATGCGCCGGATTTTACGGAAAATTGCTGCTAATGAGTCTGAACAGTTAGGTGACGTATCAACCTTAGCTGATCCTTCTGTTGTGGAAGGCTTAAAATCGACTCATGATCAGATGATGAAGTGATATTACTTGTTAGTTAAAACAATTAACGGTTTAATTCAGCTAGAACTGGCAAAATATAAAAAAAGCCTCTGCTCCAATCAGAGCGAGAGGCTTTTTCGGTGTAGAAAAAAAAGTTAATTAAATACGTTTGGGATCACGGAGTTGAACAAAAGCCCAACCCCATGACTTCTCACGCGGCGTGAAAAAAGAAAGGCACCCTTCCCCCCCAATAGCATGAGCTTTATCGCTTTTATAATTCAATGTGTTATAGTTCCTATTTTAACTTTTACTAGATAGAAGTCAATCAAATAATTTTAGATTTTATTGTTCTTCAATTGGCTGATTTGGGTGGGTTTATTAGTTTTTGATGCTAGTGAATTTATTCAGTAGGAAGTTGGTTACTACCACTCATATTAGTTGCGGCGATTTTTTGCTTAACTGTTCTTAAGCCTTTATATGATAGCTTATTAAGCGGTTGGTACTTTACAGCAGTTTTAAAGGCAGTGCGTGACTCGGTCAGGCGGTTTAGTTTTAGATAAGCCCACCCTAAGCCGTCGAATGCAGCAGCCAGCTTAGGTCTGAGCTCCAATTCATGCTGAAACAGCGCTATTGCTTCAAAAGGGTTATTTTGTTTGAGCATGATATTGGCCAGCGTTGTTCGAGTTGTGGTGGTAATTGAATAAGGTCCAATGGCATCATTTCCTGAGATCATTTCCGTAACAGGATTTGGATCGGGGTTAAGGGCCAACGTTTGGTTCAAATATTTAACAGCTTGATCAAGTTTATTCATTTTACTCAGAGTGTATCCTATCCCTTTTCGCGATTCTGATTTATTAGCTGATTCTTTCAATGATGCTTGAAACATCATGAGTGAGTTTTTATAGTCTTGCTTTTCATAGTAAGCCCAACCAAACCTATTATATACTTGCCATCCAAACCTTTCTTTAGCTAGAAGTGTTCTAAATTCATCGGTTAATGCGAATTTTGGGTCAAGTGATATTGCCTTAAGAAAATACTCTACTCCCAAATCTGGATTTTCATTTCTGTAATGGAGCCAGCCAAGTCCCATATATAGAGAGGCTCTAAGTGGAAAGTGGGCAAGAGTTTCTATAAAATAATTTTGTGCTGAAGTTTTATCCCAACTTATTAATATACTCATATCCATTTTATAAGCTAGGTCTAATTGCTCTGGGTTTGCTTCGACAACTGGTTTAAGGGCATCGGCTGCAGCCTTGAATTCACCAGTCTCGTACAACGCTAGACCTAGTCCCCGAGAAGATTCTAGGTAATATTCGCGGTCAGCTCGTGCAATTTTAAATTTGTTTGACGCTTGAAGGTATTTTTTCTTATAAAATTGACTCCAGCCAAGACCATTATATGCATGTGCAATAGAGTTTCGACTAGGAGATATTCCAAGATAAGTTTTCTTCTTCGCAGAACCAACAAACCATAGTTTATCTACTATTTTGGAAAAGGTGGAATCACTTAGGTTTGGTTCCTCATATTCGTCCCACGGAACCTTCGTCAATCCTACATTATTCAGCATTTTGGAAAAGAAAGGTTTATCTGATTTACGCTCTTCAATATAATCAGCATATATGAGAGCTGCTTTTTTGTAGTCACCAGAATGTAATGCCTGATCGGCCTGGAAAAGACTCGAATCTAATACCTTTCTAACTTTGCTAATCCCCATTTTTGCATCGGGATCATTTGGCGTTAAATCTAAGGCATCAAGGAAATGCTCACGCGCTTTAGGGTAGTTTTTACGAGCCAGCTTTACTTTTCCTAGTTGGATATGGGAGTAACTCCAATCAGGATATTTATTTTGTAGTTCCTCATACTTGATTTCAGCAATCCCCAGTTTATTTAGACCTAAGTAATAATCAGCATAAACAGCCTGTCTACGTTTTATAATTTCAATTTGTTCAACTCCCTTTAGGGCACCAATATAATTAGGCCAAGTTTGTAAAATATCCCTAAATAATATTGAAGCTTTTTTTATTTCTTTATTTTTTAGATAACTCCATGCGATACCATTTTTTACATCTGGTGAACCGGTAGCATCTGCTATATCCTTAAATGCTTCCAAGGCTGTTTTAAACGAGCCTCTCCGATATGCCTTCCAAGCTTGTTCAACAGCTGGACTCTTGCTATAAGGCAGACCTAGTAATGTGCTTGGATAACGTGGATGCTCTGATGGAAGCGTGAATAATGAGGGTATTTTATTGGCGGATGGAATAATGTCAACTAAAACATTGACATCCTTTTCATGCCATTCCTCCCAAAGCGTGAGAATATTTTTAATTTGGGGTGAAGAGTAAACTACGGAGAACTCTTCTTTGGCATGAGAATTCCTATTCATTTTCAAATGAGCAAAAGCTCTTCCTTTATATATCTGGTAAAGGTCACCTCCAAGTTTTTCAGCACGATTAAACTGCTCTATTGCGCGCGAGTAATTTTGTAGGCCGAAAAAGCACCAACCTATACCGATTAATGGTTCCGGATTTTTTGGGTATTGTGTTTTAGTTCGCTCGAAGGCTTTTAGCGCTTTGTCGTAACGTTTTTGGTAGAAATATGCCCATGGAAGACGTTTTATAGCAGTAGGGTTATCAGGATATTTAACAAGTAATTTTTTCAGATAAAATTCTGCTATCTCAAATTTATTTTGATTGAATTGTTGAAGGGCAAATTGTAGATCTATGTCCGAAGATGCCTTAAGCTTTGTACTTGTCGCCCAGTTTTTAGCTCTACCCAAAGCTCTCTGGATGGAGAATTTTATATCTGAGTTAGTAGCTACTATTCCAGAAGAGAAGGCGGTAGTTGATATAACAACCAAGGAGCTGCCTGAAGTCGTACATCCAGAAATTGTTGTTCCAAGGAAAATGCATAGAATTAGCGTATATAAAATTAGCGACTTTTGGCGAAAATAGGTCATTATTGCTCCAGTTACACACAAAATAATACTTTCCATAAACTTATCGGTAGAAAACTATATTTTTAAAGGAATTTTTATTGTTTTGGATATAGATCCATAGTGATAATGATCTTTTATCGGGTCTAAATGCTTTTGTTATATTTAAGTTGTGTGTAAAGATTATGGAATGGTAACATCGAGTTCTTTCCAAACCCTAAAGAAACAATGGATAATTATAAAAATATCATAGCTTATCTTATCTTTTTTTTGTCTCTAGGTTGCTCTTCGGAACAAGCAGAGGACCCAAAACAGGCACTGAAAGATACTTCATATGATGATACTCAGGAAACTTTCAAATTTGAACCAATCGCCATTACGCCCGAAGATAAGGTGATTGCCGATGCCGCACCGGAAGGAATGGTATTCATAAAAGGGGGTTGTTTTATATTGGGTAATAACTTTACTCAAGTTGATGAAGCTCCAGAACACGAAGTTTGCATCAATGATTTTTTTATTGATAAATATGAGGTGACTCAGGAACGGTGGGAAAAAGTAATGGGTTTTAATCCTTCCAAATTTCTTAGTCCACATAGGCCAGTCGAACAGGTTACTTTTTATGACGTGCAGGAGTTCGCTGAAAACTCAAAAGGTCGCTGTCGTATACCCACAGAGGCTGAATGGGAGTATGCTGCTCGAGGCCATGCTGACGCACGTTATTTTTGGGGGAATATGATGAACGATGAATATGCTTGGTATGAAGATAATTCAGGTGGCCAAACACACCCTGTAGGAGAAAAAAAATCTAATCAATTCGGAATCTACGATATTATGGGCAATGTGTGGGAATGGGTTGCAGACTGGTATGACGCTGCGTATCCTCATGGAAAGCAGATAAATCCAACAGGTATTCCCGAGGGGAAATATAAAGTTGTTCGGGGTGGAGCTTTCGACTCATCAGCTGGAGGCTTACGTATAACCAATCGCACTTGGCTCCATCCCAAAAATAAGGTTTTTCCAAAAGTTACTACCCATGGTCAGGTAATGAATGAAATATATAATTATGTTGGTTTTCGCTGTGCACAGTCTGTAACAGCCTCCTCTTCAACCCCTGAAAATAGTAGTAACTAATACCTATTCAATTATGATTTATTTCAGGGTTAGTTTTACTTGCAGTCGCCACAAATGCCGATAAGGTCCAATTTATGGGAAGTAATGGTGAATCCGTTCTGAGTCGCAACTTCTTCTTGGAATTTTTCAATCAAGGGATGGTTAAACTCAATAATTTTTCCGCATTCAGTACACAACATATGATCGTGATGTTCATGCATATAACAGTGCTCATAACGTTTTTGTCCGTCGCCAAAATCCATTTCAGAAGCTAATCCACTTTTGGTAAGTAAAGCCAAAGTTCGATATACCGTTGCTAGCCCAATTTTGGATTCTGTTTTCGAAATAGCGTTATATAGTTCTTCCACGCTTACGTGTTTTTCGCTATCAAGGAAGGTTTTTAGGACGACTCGGCGTTGGCTGGTAATCTTCAGATTATTCTTGGATATATAATTTTCTAGAACTTCCAATTCTTTGATGGCCATAATTAAAAAGTGATAGATTTAGAGGCTTAAAAATAAATAACTCACGAAGACAACAAGGCCCATCTAGTTCTGTCCTCGAAATAGGATGACCATAGTGAGGAAAAAGGTTCTCACGCCTTAGTTTTTAATTGTTTCTTTAATTCTTTGGCGCAAGAATTGGCAGTAACCTCCAGTTGCTCCCCAACCCGCATGTTTTTTAATTGGTATTTCCCTGTTTTAATCTCGTTTTCTCCAATAATAAGTGCAAAGCGACTATTGGATTTATTAGCCTTGCGCATTTGGCTTTTCATGCTACCACGGTCATAATTTCTCTCGACAGCTATGCCTTCTGACCTTAATTGATGGGCCAGTTTGAAAACTAATATTTCTGCTTCTTTTGCGAGACATACGATGAAGACGTCTGGCTGTTTCCCGGAATTATCTTCCTTATCGTAAGGAACTATGGATACAAGCCTGTCAAGGCCTAGGGCAAACCCAAAACATGGGGTAGAAGGACCACCAAAATCTTCAACTAGGGAATTGTATCTTCCACCTCCACATATAGCATTTTGTGCTCCCAGGTTTTCAGAAGTGACTTCAAAAGTAGTGTGCGAATAATAGTCGAGACCTCGTACAAGTAAGTGGTCTAGTATATATTGAGTTTTTGCAGAATCCAATAGTGTTAGAACTTCATTAAAGTGGGATTTACACTCATCACAGAGGTGGTCGGCTATTATAGGAAGGTCAGCGGCTATCTTTCTATCGCTTTCTATTTTACAATCCAGTACCCTTAAAGGGTTTCTTTCATATCTTTGGTTGCAGTTTCCGCACAGTTCTGATAAGTGGTTACGTATGGAACTCTTTAGGATTTCTCTATATCCTGCACGGCATTTCGTACAGCCCAGACTATTGATTTGGAGTTTGAGCCCGCTAAGTCCTAAGGCCTGAAAGAAATCCATGAGCATAATCATCACTTCAGCATCGACGGCAGGGTGGTGTGATCCCATTACTTCAACGCCTATCTGATAGAATTGCCTGAAACGTCCAGCCTGAGGCCGCTCGTAGCGGAACATAGGGCCAATATAATATAACTTTTGAACCGTTTGAGTAGCGTACATCTTGTGCTCAATGAACGCACGAACCACAGAAGCAGTTCCCTCTGGACGTAGTGTTACTTTCTCACCACTCTTGTCTTCAAATGTGTACATTTCTTTTTCTACAATGTCAGTTGTTTCACCGATGCTTCTGGAAAATAATTTAGTTTTTTCAAAAATAGGTGGGCGAATCTCTTTAAACCCATACCGTTCAAAAATATAATGTGCTTTACTTTCAACCCACTGCCACTTTTCAATCTCGCTTGGCAGTATATCTTTAACACCACGAATTGCCTGAATTTTCATTTTATGTTGGGTTCAATATGTTTCACAGGAACAAATGGAGGCAGATTAATCCTTAAAAAATCTTTCTACTGTTTCCACATCCAGACGACTTCCAATATATAAGGGAACACATTGATGTATATCGTTGGGAACTATGTCAAGAATACGCTCTTTACCAGTTGACGCAGAACCACCGGCATTCTCAACTATGAATGCCAAAGGACTTGCTTCAAAGGCAAATCTAAGCTTACCACTTGGATTTTTAGAATCGCTTGGATACATAAAAATACCGCCTTTGAGAAGGGTTCTATGAAAATCAGACACCATTGAGCCTATATAGCGTCCTCTGTAAGGGCGGTTAGTTTTTTCATCCACTTCCTTAAAGTATTTTATTAGGTTAACTTGGTTTATAGTCCAATTACAAAGATTTCCTTCATTAACACTATATATGTTGCCTTGTTCTGGAATTTTTATACTAGGGTGGGACAAGAAGAATTCTCCCAAGGACGGATCGAGGGTAAAGCCGTGAACACCATTCCCGATACTGTATACAAACATAGTGCTAGAACCGTATACGATGTATCCACCTGCTACTTGATCAGCTCCTTTTTGCAAAAGATCCTCATCTTTTACTATGTCACCAGTGCTTTTCTTGCGATAAATTGAAAAAATGGTTCCTATGCTAACGTTAACATCTATATTTGAAGAACCATCTAAGGGATCCATCATGAAGATATATTTCCCCGCGTTTTCCTTTGGAATCAGAACTGGGTCCGCCATTTCTTCAGAAGTGATTGCACATACTACCCCGGACTTACTCAATATGTTTACAAAAGTCGAGTTGGCAAATTCATCCAATTTTTGTATTTCTTCTCCGTGGACGTTAATATTTCCAGTGACTCCGAGAATATGACCACCAATTCCAGCCTTGTTAACTTCCAGAGATATGATTTTTGCGGCGACGAGGACTTCGTTCATCAATCTAGTAAACTCGCCTGTGGCTCCGAGAAACTTTTTTTGTTTTCGTTGTAGGTGCTGAACTAAGGTAGTTTGTTCAATCATTTTTGTTAAATGGGATGTTTTATCAAAAGCGGCTGATTCTACATTATATTTTTAGCAACGGCAATGAGAATGAAGTAGATATATATGAAGTCCTGCTATATCATAAGTAGTTAATATTATTGATATTATACATTATGATGCAATACATTGCTGAATATACTGATTTTCTGAAAATCGAGAAACGGCAATCGCCTAATACAATTACCGCCTATAGGCAAGATATAAACCGCTTTGCTTCCTATTTTTCAGATAAGGAGTTATGTGCCGTCACAACAGGTGATGTTAGATCGTTTCTGATAGACCTAAGGAAAAATGGGCTTGCCCCATCAACAGTGGCAAGGTGCTTATCCTCAGTAAAGTCCTTTTTTAACTATTTGTTTACCGAAAAATTGATTCTGAAAAATCCGACTGAAATTATAGAATCATCGCGTTCCTGGCGAAAACTTCCTTATGTTATGTCCACGGACGAAGTTGATGCTCTCATGGCCGCGCCTGATATTAAAACACCTATCGGTCTTCGAGATCTTGCTATGCTGGAGTTGCTCTATGCGACTGGCCTCCGTGTATCAGAACTGATCTCGGTCAAAATGAGTACAATAGACCTGAGGGTGGGTTACTTGCGCTCGTTGGGTAAAGGATCCAAAGAAAGAGTTGTTCCTTTGGGCGAAGTAGCCAGGGTAGCAATTGAAAACTATATACTCAACAGTCGTTCTATTTTGCTAAAAGATAGGAGTTCAGCCGATCTTTTCCTGACAAGACGTGGAGCGGCTATGACGCGACAAGCCTTTTGGAAAACCCTTAAACAGTACATAATAAAGGCAAGGATAGTAAACTCGGTTTCTCCTCATACATTAAGACATGCCTTTGCCACTCATTTGCTAGAACGGGGTGCCGATTTACGCTCGGTGCAGCTAATGCTTGGTCACTCAGATATTTCCACGACCCAAGTATATACACATGTTTTACAGGAAAGAATGCGCGAGATTCTTGATCGCTACCATCCAAGATCTTGATCTTATTATAGAATAGTCTAGATTTTTCTTCTTGACGCAAATATTAAATAAAGATAACATCGATGACAACCCTACCTGAGGATTCTATCTATTGTAATTTAAAGGTTTCTTTGATTTTTTGCATTTTAAAAAATTAATGTCATGCTCTTTAATATAGAAGAAATCAGTGATGAAGGCTTGGACTTCAAGCTTCATATAGATAAAAGTAAATTTGAAATAGATGAGGAAGATTGTTCGTTAAATAAAGATGTTAGTGTTAGTGGTCGTCTTTCGCGCTTAGATGATGACTTCTATCTCAATGGGAACGTCAATACAGAACTAAATTTAAAATGCTCTCGTTGCCTTGATCCATTGGTTCACCCTGTTGATGGTAAATTGAAAACACATTTTATGCCACCAATCCATGATTCTAATATTAATGGGGAAGTGGAGTTGCATTTGTCGGATATTGATACTGAAACTTACAAGGAAAAGCGAATTGATTTGACTCAGTCGATTCGCGATAGAATACTCCTCACTATACCAGTAACATGTCTGTGTTTAGATAATTGCAGGGGAATTTGTCCTAACTGCGGAGTAAAACTAAATGTTAGCTCCTGTGGATGCGACAGCGATTCGTCTATCGATCCTAGGTTAGAAGTTTTGAAAAATTTAAAAAACAAACTTTAATGAATGGAGGTCAGATGCCTGTTCCTAAAAAGAAAATGTCAAAATCTAGACAAGGACAGCGTAGGTCACATGACAAACTTAGTCTACCAACAATGAGTGAATGTCCTCAATGTCACGAAATACGTGCGCCGCATCATGTATGTTCTCATTGCGGGTTCTACAAAGATAAAGAAGTGATGGAAATCGAAACAGTCTAAAACCGTTTATCCAATCGCTATTAACGCCTTATCGCTTATACATGTCCCCTCTAAAATTATTTTGTTCAAGTTAAAGAATGAATGAGGTAGATGCACCAATTTATTTCTCGGTTCGTTTTTCTGTTATATTCCAACCTAGGCCACCATTTCTTAATTGGAGCTCTGTTTTAATATGAAAATTGTAGTTGATGCTATGGGCGGTGATTACGCCCCTGAAGCTGTTGTTGAGGGAGCGACGCTTGCTGTTAGGGAATATGATGTTGAAGTTATTTTAACCGGCCTTTCTGATCGCATTGAAACTTGTTTATCCAAGTATAAAGATCGATCCAAGTTGCCCATTGAGGTGGTTCATGCTAATGATGTAGTAGAAATGCACGAATCGCCCTCCAAGGTTTTGAGAAGTAAGAAAAACTCATCGATCAAGGTTGGACTTGATTTGGTTAAAAATAATCATGCTTCTGCCTTTGTGAGCGCAGGAAATACTGGAGCCGTTTTAGCTTTTTCCACTTTTACTCTACGTCCTTTAAAAGGAGTTGATCGCCCTGCTATAGCGATTCAGTTGCCAACATTAAAAGGACAGGCTATTCTCCTTGATGCGGGGGCTAATGTTGATTGCAAGACCGTCCAGTTATTCCAGTTTGGTATTATGGGTCATTCCTTTGCCAAGTATATTCTTGGTAAAGATATTCCCGAAGTTGGTTTGTTAAGCATAGGCGAGGAAGATTCAAAAGGTAACGAGGTTACTCGCGAGGTTTTCCAGATGCTTAAAAATAGCCATCTTAATTTTATTGGAAATATAGAGGGAAAAGAGGTTTACCGTGGTAACGCGGATGTTATTATTTGCGACGGTTTTACGGGAAACATCGCATTAAAAATTAGCGAGAGTTTAGCTGAAATGATAAATGCTAACTTGAAGCAGCTCTTTATGAGCAGCTGGGCGACTAAACTTGGATATTTTTTTCTTAAACAACACTTCCTAGCATTCAAAAAATCTGTCGATTACTCTGAGACTGGGGGAGCGCCACTTCTTGGTGTTAATGGCGTTTGCATTATTGCTCATGGGAGTTCATCTCCAAAAGCTATTAAAAATGCTATCAATCGAGCCAAGGAGCTTGTTGATAAGGAGATGAATGAGCATATCCGTGAGGATATTGAATCAAATCTTGCGGTTAGTAAAGAACCTTTCTGGAAACAAATAAAAAAAATAGCATTTACTTCGGACAAGGAAAAATTGAATGATAATATCTCTAAAGAGATTAATTCATCCTCAAAAAATAAATCGACTCAAAATTAAAAACTCTAAATCTGCATGAAAAATCATAGTAAGTTTATGGCTAAGGTTGCTGGTACGGGTATGTATGTTCCTAATAAGGTTCTTAATAATTCTGATTTGGAAAAAACTCTTAATACTTCTGATGAATGGATTTATACCCGCACTGGGATTCGTGAAAGACGCATTGCTAATGATGATGAGTCATCATCAACTTTTGCGATCGCAGCGAGTAAGAAAGCTCTTGAGTCAGCTAATATTGCCCCTAAGGAAGTTGATCTTATTATTGTTTGCACCTCTTCTCCTGATATCCTGTTTCCAGCTACCGCTTGTTTTGTGCAAAAAGGGATAGGTGCCCTGAACGCTGCTGCATATGATATCTCTGCCGTATGTTCCGGGTTTGTTTTCGGATTATCCATCGCAGAGCAATACATAAAAAGCGGCAGATATCGTCACGTTTTAGTAATTGGTAGTGAAGCTAATTCCCGTATTGTGGATTGGTCGGACAGATCTACCTGTATTTTATTTGGTGATGGGGCCGGGGCAGTATTATTGAAAAAGCTTGAATCAGACGATGTTAGTGGATTGCTCTCATCTCATATTCACTCTGATGGTGAACAGTCGGGACTTATTTCTGTTCCTGGGGGTATCGGGAAAACGGGAGTTTCTCACGAAGCTATTAATAATGGGGAGTATTTTATTAAAATGTCCGGCAACGCTACGTTTAAAGTGGCCGTTAAACGAATGGTTGAAGTGTCGAAGGAGGCCTTGGACTATAATGATCTTACGGTTAACCATATAGATTTGGTGGTGCCTCATCAGGCCAATCGGCGTATCATTGAGGCGGTAACTGAAAAACTGGGTATAACCTCAGACAAGGTCTTTATGAATATTGAGAAATATGGTAATACGTCTGCCGCATCCATTCCCATAGCAATTCATGAAGCCAGAGAGGCTGGTCTGATTTTACCTGGATCTCTTATATTAGTTGTTGTGGTTGGGGCAGGACTAACTTGGGGAGCAGCGTTAATTCGGTGGTAAAAACAGCTTTTCTTTTTCCTGGTCAAGGATCACAAATAGCAGGCATGGGGAAGGAATTTTATGAGGCGTCCTCAGAAGCCAGAAAAATGTTTGAACAAGCTGGAGAAGTACTTGGTTTAGACATAGCGGACCTTTGTTTTAATGGGCCAGATGAAAAGCTGAGACTTACTGAAAACGCACAGCCAGCGCTCCTTATTCATAGCACAATAGCCTTGAATATGTTAAGGGAAAATGGTATTAATGCCGAACTTGCTGCGGGTCACAGTCTTGGTGAATATTCAGCCAATGTTGCCGCCCGTTCCATCCAATTTTTAGATGCGGTTCGGTTGGTTCAATTGCGCGGTCGATTTATGCAGGAGGCGGTCCCCGTCGGTGTTGGAGGCATGGCAGCTATAATCGGCATGTCAGTGGGTACTATCCGCGAGTTATGCGGTAAAGTTTCGATTGAAGGTCACCTTGTTCAACCCGCCAACTTGAATAGTCTGGAACAGATTGTTATTGCAGGTCACCTTGTGGCAGTGGAGGAAGTTTCCCAACTAGCCATAGAGGCTGGTGCCAAAAAGGCCGTCATGTTGCCCGTCAGTGCTCCTTTTCACTGCTCCTTAATGAAACCAGCCGAAATTAAACTTCAAAAAGAACTGGAAAAAGTAGAATTTAAAGATCATCAGTTTCCGGTTGTATGCAATGTTGATGCAAAGCCTGTCCAAAAAGGTTCCTTGGCATGCGATGCCCTAGTGCGCCAAATATGCTCACCTGTTAGATGGATAGAGACTATGCAGTTTTTAGTTGATAAGGGAATTAATGTTGTCATTGAACTTGGAACAGGTAAAGTGTTGTCTGGACTGATGCGACGATTTAATAAGGATATAAAGTGCTTTCAGATAGGAAATCCTGTCTCACTTCAGAAAACGGTTGAAGCTTGCAAAAATTTATAAAATAATTGGTATGCTTAATGGAATTTGATAATAAAGTTGCACTGGTAACAGGAGGAGGGCAGGGTATAGGTCAAATTATCGGTGAGAGTTTAGCTTCTATGGGTGCCCATGTTTTTCTTGGGGATATTAACCTTGAAAACGCTGAAAACTCAGCTGCATCTATTCGTGCAAGTGGTGGCTCCGCCTCTGCCGTTTTACTGGATGTTGCTGACCCTAATAACGTTAAGCAGGCTTTTGATTATATTTCTAATCAATTTAAATTATTAGATATTCTGGTTAACAATGCTGGTATCACTAAAGATGGTTTACTTATCAGAATGAAAGAAAGTGACTGGGATAGTGTTTTGGCCGTGAACCTTAAAGGTAGTTTTCTTTGTGCACAGCAAGCAGCCAAGCATATGATGAAGCAGAGACAGGGAGCGATTGTGAATATTGCTTCTATTGTTGGTGTTATGGGTAACGCCGGTCAGGTTAATTACTCAGCCTCCAAGGCTGGATTAATTGGGCTAACTAAAACAATGGCTCGGGAACTCGCTCCACGCAATGTAACTGTCAACGCTATTGCTCCTGGGTTCATTGATACGGAAATGACTCGCGTGCTTGATAAAAAAGTTAGGGATAAGCTGATTGAACAAATTCCCTTGGCCCGTTTGGGATTACCCCAAGATATTTCTAATAGTGTGGCTTTTCTTGTTTCTGATCGGGCAAGCTATATCACCGGTCAGGTCATAAATGTTAATGGTGGAATGTTGATGTAATACCTTTAAGGAGTTTTATAATTATGTCTGTTGAAGAAAAAGTTAAGGAAATCATTGTGGATCAGTTGGGAGTAGACAACAATCAAGTCACCACTAGCGCTTCTTTTATGGACGATTTAGGCGCGGACTCTCTTGATACAGTTGAACTTGTAATGGCTCTTGAGGAGGAGTTTGACATTGAAATTCCTGATGAGGAGGCAGAAAAAATTGCAAAAGTCCAAGACGCTATCGACTATATTAAAAACCATACAAATTGATCCACCCCTATAAGGCTGGAGTTAGTTGATGAAGAGGCGCGTTGTAGTAACGGGGATGGATATTATTTCTCCTCTCGGCATTGGGGTTGAGGATAATTGGTCGGCTGTCATTAACGGTAGATCTGGTGTGGGCCTTATCACAAGGTTTGATACCGGATCATTTCCAGTAAAGTTGGCAGGTGAGGTCAAAGGCTTCGATGCTGGACAGTTCGTAACTCATAAAGAAGTTAAAAAAATGGATCGCTTCATCCACTTTGCTGTAGCGGCCAGCCAAGCTGCCCTTAAAGATTCGGGCTATGAAATCAATGATAAAAATGCCGAGCGAGTAGGAGTTCAGGTTGGAGTTGGTCTAGGTGGGTTGCCAGCAATTGAAAAATACCATGAGACCTATAAAAAAAGTGGAGTTCGCAAGATCACTCCGTTTTTCATTCCTATGGTAATTGCTAACCTAGCCTCAGGCCAGGTATCGATTCACTCTGGTGCAAAAGGGCCTAACACCTGTGTAGTAACAGCCTGTGCAACCGGAACACATTGTATTGGTGAAGCGGCGCGTCTTATTCGATATGGTGATGCTGATGTAATGATTGCTGGAGGTACGGAGTCTGTGATCACACCTCTTTGTGTTGGGGGGTTCCATGCAGCAAAGGCTTTATCGACACGTAATGATGACCCACAAGGAGCAAGCCGTCCATTTAATAAGGATCGTGATGGATTTGTTATAGCAGAAGGTTGTGGAGTTGTGATTTTAGAAGATTATGAATCTGCTAAAAAACGTGGTGCCAAAATATATGGTGAAATTAAAGGGTATGCTTTGAATGCGGATGCTTATCACATAACTGCAGCTGCTCCCAACGGCGAAGGAGCCGCGCGTTGTATGAATCTAGCATTAAAAAATGCCAGTATAAATAAAGATGAAATTCAATATATTAACGCTCATGGAACTTCTACTGTTGCAGATTTAATGGAAACACAAGCTATAAAAACTGTATTTGGTAATCATGCTTATAACCTTGCCGTTAGTTCTACGAAATCTATGACTGGTCATTTGCTAGGAGCCGCTGGAGGTGTGGAAGCTATTTTTTGTTTACTGGCTATCAACCGTGGTATTTTGCCTCCAACTATCAACTATAAGACTCCAGATCCTGAATGCGATTTGGACTATGTTCCTAATAATGCTAGGGAATTAAAAGTTAATAGGGCAATTTCAAACTCATTTGGATTTGGCGGGACAAATGCTGTTCTAGTATTTGAGAAAATATCGAATTGAATTAAGAATATAACAATGCTGGATGAACGTATTAATGAGCTGATTCCTCTGCAAAAAGTGTTGAATTATACATTCAATGATCTCAAACTTCTCAATATAGCCCTAACCCACAAGTCTTACGCTAATGAAATGGAGTTACCGATAAAAAACAATGAAAGGTTTGAATTTTTAGGAGACTCGGTTTTAGACATTATTGTTAGTGACTATATGGTTCGCAAGTATGATGATTTATCAGAGGGCTCACTATCAAAAATTCGCGCGGCGGTCGTCAATGAAGGTTGTCTTGCAAAACTGGCTAAAGATTTAGATTTAGGAGAGTATGTTTTGCTTGGAAGAGGTGAAAAACTTTCAGGTGGAAGACAGAAAACATCAATTCTTGCTGATGCTTACGAGGCGCTCGTGGGTGCGCTTTTTTATGACAGTAATCTTCAAACTGTTTCTAGTATTTTACTACCAAAGCTAACTGAAGAAATAGATAAATATAAAAAAACATTGAATTTTAGGGACTTTAAGAGTGATTTACAGGAATACACCCAAGATAGGTTTACTTGCATCCCTTCTTATCAGGTAGTGGGAGAAAAGGGTCCTGATCATGATAAACGTTTTAATATCGAAATAACTGTGCGTAATAAAGTCGAAGGGGTGGGAAACGGTCGTAGTAAAAAAGAAGCTGAACAAAATGCCGCTAAAATGGCGTTTGAAAAATTTTTATTAAACGAAAGCTAATACTTGATACTTATTAAAAGTGAAAAAGAGTAGGTTATTAATTGCGCCTGTCTTTATTCTTCACGAAGGATGCCCATACCGTTGTGTGTTTTGTAATCAGGTAGATATTACGGGTTATAACGCGCAAGTGGATGAACAGAATGTTTTAGATGTTTTAAAAACATACCTTAAACCAACCATAAATTCAAACCGATTTGTCAGGCGCGAATTAGCTTTTTATGGTGGAAGCTTTACTGGTTTGCCCGATTCGAGACAGGAGTTTTTGTTATCCTTGATTCAACCATTCATTAAAAATGGTCAACTTGATGCAATTCGAGTATCGACTCATCCTAAATTTGTAGGCCATAGTCAGTTAAAACGCTTAAAGGACTATGGAGTAAAAACAGTCGAGTTGGGAGTTCAGTCAACAAGTCATGCAGTACTTCAAGAATCAGGGCGCCCTTGCTCTATAAAAGAGATACTAAAAGCAGTTTCATTAATCGGTAAATACAATTTTCAATTGGGGCTACAATTAATGTTGGGATTACCAGGTGATAACGAAAAACGTTTCGAATCATCTGTGGCGGATGTTATTAAGATGAAGCCAGACTTTGTCCGCTTGTATCCAGCTCTGATCTTGCGTCACACGGCTATGTATTCAATGTATAAAAAGGGGTTATACGTTCCTTGGTCGTTGAATAGGACTCTAGATGCTCTGAAGGGTTCTATTAAATCATTCGGACATGCTGGCATTCCAGTAGTGAGAGTGGGCCTTCAACCAGATAGCTCTTTAAAAGAAAATTTTGTGGCTGGGCCGTTTCATCCCTCTTTACGCTATCTTGTTGACTGTAAAATAGGGTTTGAATTTATGGTGGAGAAAATTCTTTCTATGGGGCAAATTCCAAAAAGAATTCTGTTTAAAGTTCCAATTAAATTAATCTCGATTTACATTGGGAATAAAAGGGAGAATTTGAAATTACTTAAGAAAAGATTTAAACTAGATGAAGTAAGACTTTATGGTGATGAAAAATGCCACCAACTTGAGCTGGTAGCTTAAAGAAATCTTTAAAATAGATAAGAGGGTGATAGTTCATATGGTAACGATAGGAATGAATTATAAGGTGTTAGCTGGCAAAGAAGAAATTTTTGAAAAAGCTTGTAGCGGTGTCATTGAGGCAATGTCTGGAATTGATGGGCATAAAGAGTCTTTCTTGTACAAAGATGTTAATGATGGACAATCGTATTTAATTGCATCTGAATGGAGCTCTGAGCAAGATTTCAATGAGTTTTGTCAATCTGATAAATTTAAACAAGTAACAAACTGGGGGAAGGAAAGTATTTTGGCAGGCCGCCCATCCCACAAAGTTTATAAGCAATAGAATTAATATAATGATTATTAAGCTTTGGGTTTAGTTTTACCTTCTGCTGTTCCTTTGGCTGCTAGTTCATACTCACCATTTTTAACACACCGTAGCACTTTTTTATATGTGTGCTCAGTATCATGAGGTAGGTGACCATCTATTCGCCATCGAATTTTTACTATCTTGCCATCTGGATGGTCAAAAATTTTAGTAATTGTCCCTATATTTTTTGATAGCCATTCAAATAGTACATCACCAACATTTAATTTCATACATTCACTTTTTCAAATTGATATGTTTTACCTTTTTCATTATAACCTTTGCTAAAGCCAAGACAAAAAAAACATATTCTAATATGTAATAATTTTAATTGTGAAAGGTATGCTTAATGGAAGATTACATCTTAATGACAGCTATGTATCCTACGATGACTTCTGGGAAAGTTGACAAGTTTTTAGTTAATCCTGGTGATAAGGTGGTGAAGGGTATGGCAGTTGCCGAAATAATTTCAGAGGGTTACTTTACTTTGATTTCTGAATGGGACGGCCGGGTGAAAGAACTCTATGTTTCCGAGGGTGAATATGTTGAGGTGGATGCCCCCTTAATAGAAATAACATTAGCAGAGGATGCTGATAAATAAAATTTGGTTAAAGAAATGAATATATAAAAGATGCTGTTAATAAATATATTGATATCCCGACGATATCGTTGGTGATTGTTACGAAAGGACCAGCGCTAATAGCTGGATCTATATCAGTTTTTAAAAAAATACGGGCGCAGAAGAGCCAATTAGTGAGGCAATGCTGACAGCTAAAAAAATTCCCATACCCACTACCATACCCAATAATGGCGATGATTGGAGTAATGTGTTGGCGGTTAATGCGATCACACTACCACATAAAATTCCAAAGATTAATCCGTTAGAAACTCCTACTAAAAGTTCGCTTTTTAGAACTGTTAAAATATTATCATCCTTAATATCACCGGTTGCTAATCCCCGGACAATAACAGTTGCTCCTTGAAGTCCCACATTCCCCAAATGCCTATCACGAAAGGAATAAAGATAATAATAGTTGCGAAATCAGTTAAAGTTCCTTCAAATTGATTCAAAATATAAGCACTCAAAATGCCTCCGATGAAGGTGATGAATAACCATGGAGCACGGGCTGCTATTTTATTCGTTATTTTTTTTGCGAATGGGTCAACCTTGGCTGTACCAATCATTGTAAAAATATCTTCGCTTGCCAAGTCTTGCATGATTCGGATTACATCATCAAAAGTAATAACCCCACGTATAATGTTGTCATCATCTACTACTGGAATAGTGCTAAGGTGTTCGTTGTTCATAAGACTTGCTACCTTGTCACAGCTATCTGTTACAAGAACCTTGGGTGTGTTTTTACGCATAATTTGGTATGCCTTTGCATCGGTGGAGGCATTCAGTAGATCACGTAATTTGAAATATCCCTTTAACTTATTTTCTACCCCAATGACATAAAAATAAGGGTGATTATCTGAGTTATTTCCATGTTTGATCGTCATTAATATTTCGCGAGCTATTTGATTCTCTAGTACTGTATTAAACTTTGAAACCATAAGCCCACCAGCTGTTTCCTCTTTGTAGGTAATGTGATCCTTAATAACGACTGCATTTTTAGCCTCCATTTGATCAAGTATTTCTTGCTGTAGGTCGGAACTATGTTCCTGGAGAAGATCTGTTGCTTCATCTTCTGGCATGCTACCTAACAATTTAGCTAAGTATTCGGGATTAAGAGCATTCTGAATTTCCAGGCGGCTATCTAGGTCAGTTTCGTATAGGAGTTCTTGGCGCTTTAGTTCAGTATTCAAGCTATTGAAGACAAGAATTTTTCTTTCAGCCGAAAGCTGGTGGAGTAAACGAGCTATTTCGAAATGATTCGTATTATTAACTGCGTCTTCCAGGGCAGATGGATTTGTTTCAGCTTTTTCAGTCAGCCGGATTATTTTGTTAATTGGTATAAATTTCTGTCCATGCTATTTGATAAAATGGTATGATTTATATCAATTCTTTATAAGGAGTTCTATTACGTTATTTGAAATAATTTAGATTTACTGAGGTATTATGGTTTTAAATATATCCCATGAGGACAAAAAGAAATACAGAGAGAGCCTTAAACCTAAAAAGACCCGGGTACGTAAAAAGCGTTTAGCTACAATGTCCGATAAATTAAAAGACCAAGCATTTAAAAAGTTTGATAATGACCCAAAAAGCAAATCAGTTGACGAGGATATTACAATTGATGAACACCTTAAGATGAACGATAATTATTTACGAACTGGGCCTTACAAACCTATGAAAAAATAATTTAAATCTTTATTATCGATTGAATAAAATTGATCTCGCGCAAAAATTTGTTTTTTAAGTGTGGATATAAAATTAGCTAGATTAAAAAAATAATCGAATCAGGGGTCTTTACAAGTGCAAGGCCGAATGGATTATTACCTTCCGTTTGTTTCATGCTTTTCTTTGTATTTATTAAACACCTTTTCGGAAATAAAAAACTCGACTAGGTCCTTATCTAGTTCCCCTTTATCAGCCATTTCTCGTAAGATTCGGTAGACTACCTCCAGAGGCATGGCTTTCTTGTACGGACGATCACTTGCGGTAAGGGCTTCAGCGATATCAGTCACACACATGATCTTTCCTTCAAAAGGGATTTCATCCCCTTTGAGTCCAAGGGGATACCCCCCTCCATTGATAAATTCATGATGTGCTCCTGCATAAAGAGGAATATTTTTTAATTTTTTAGTGAAAGGTATTTTTTTGAGCATTTTTAGAGTTATTGCAGCGTGGTTTTGCATTTTTTTTCGCTCAGATTCAGTTATACTTCCTCTGCGGATTGATAGGTTAAGAAGCTCATCGTCGTCTAGAAAAGGTTGTTCGTTACCATCAAAATCTTTCCAGGTCATTTTAGAAATTTCATCAAGGCGCTCGATCTTTTCATCTTCAAGAAATTCTCCTGGGTTATTACACTGCTTAATAAAACCTCTAATATCGATTAATTTTTCGCGTTTTGCCTTTTCGCGGCTTTCTAAAGCTGATATTTTTTCCGTAGTTTCCCCTTTTTCAAGAAGTTGAATTTTTTGATTAAGATAGTCCTTTTCCATTTGTTCAATGATGTAACAAATTCGTAAATCTATATATTGAATTCTGTCAAATATTGTTTGAAGCTTTTTTGCTTTCTCCACTATTTCGACTGGAGTCGTAACCTTGCCAATGTCATGCATCCAAGCAGCTATACGGAGTTCATGCATTTGTTCGGAGTTGAATTCGATGTCTTTATATTTATCTTTGTTTTTGCTAAGAATTTCGGCAAAGGTTAGTGTCATATTGGCAACCCGACGAATATGTCCACCTGTGACAGGAGATTTCTCATCAATGGCCGTTGCCATAACCTGAGCAAAGGAATCAAATAACTCACCCATTTCATGGATAAGTTGGGCGTTAGTTACAGCAACTGCTGCTTGAGAAGCTAGCGATTCGGTTAAGTTCTCGTAATCTTTCGAAAAACCGATAATCTCACTCGTCTTCATATGCTGGGCATTTAGTAGTTGAAGAACTCCTATTACATCGTTTTCGTGATTGCGCATTGGTACAACGAGCATGGATTTAGATCGATAACCAGATGTCTGGTCAAAATTTTTAGGTCCAGTGAAATCGAATAAGTCAGTTTCATATACGTCTGGGATATTAACAGAGGTTCCTTTGATAGCCACGTAGGCTGAAACGTTGGTTTCTTTTAATTCCACTGGAGGAAAAGAGATATCTTGGCCTGATGTTCCACCCATTCTAATGCCTAAGCTGTTATTTTGAACAATTTTGAATCGAAGTGTGTCACCCTCTCTAAGGTAAAGGGTTCCAGCGTCGGCGTTCGTAAATTCTCTAGCTTGATCTACAATCATTTCAAGTAAAATAGTAAGATCTGTAACTCCAGATAGGGCTATACCAATGTCTGAAAGTTTACTAAGTTGATCATTTAGCCTGTTACCATAGTTTTTAAGGTCATCTACAACACTTGTCAGAAGCGTATTTAGGTTATCGTCATCAGAATATTGGTTGGTTTTCGTTCCCATATCAGATTTTCTTAGCTGAGTTATATTATTTAAAATACTTGGTTTAATCTGTTGTAGATGATGGGGCTTAACTAAAAAAAATTGTAGACACTTAGCACATTTAAATTCAATTCCCTCAGGCTTAATATTAACTAGATTGACATTGTAGCTAGTTTTGCAATGAGTGCATATAATTCTCATACATTAATAATCTGTATTAATAAACTGTAATCAAATTAATATTAAATATAAAAAAAACAGCTTACAGTCTTATTGTGTGTTGATTTGAGGCATTATTGTCTTAAAATATTACAAAATCAAATAAATCTTCCTCCAAAAAAATAAATAATTTAATCTTGAATAAATAGATTATGGGTGTTTGGTCTAGAGTTTAAATGCTATTTTGAAGTAATAGAGGTTCTTTGCTTCGCCATATATTTTTACCACACACGTTTATAAAAACTGGGTTATTTGCTTGAAATAACTCTAGATGAGCTCGATAAAGATCTTCCTGCTTCGTTCGACAATCTCCGTAGGTATCTTTTTCTTCTTCAAATATTCCTTCTTCAAAATTTTTTATTCCCACGCTTGATGGGGTATTCTCAAAATATGATCTGAGGAGTGGATCTTTCAAATTGTCTAAATTTTTTGAGGTTTTCCTGAGAAGTAGCTTTATTCCTCGGGAGGATGGAGATTCGAAAAGTCCTGCACGAATACAAGTGTGTCTTGAGGGCCCAGTTTCAATTGTCCACTTTTCTATAGCCTCTTTTGAATGTCCCATAGCTCCATAAGTACTTAACTGATGTCGTATTGTATAAAATGTTGAATAAGCGACCGTAGTTCCAATTTCAAGTTCATTTTCGAGTTGAGAAATAGGATCAAATGAAAGTTTGTTTGATCTATTAATTTGTTCCTGAGTTGCATCTCTTATTGGAATACCAACGTCTCCAAGAGCTGTAGCATAAAACATGTAATCAAACGATCCCTTGTTAAATGATTTGATTTGTTTTCTACAGTTTGGATCATTAATGTCACCAAATACGGTATGGTCGACATCTTTGATTTGGAAGCCAGGAATTTCTTTACCAAACCAATTAGCAATAATAACAATATTCTTCCCAAAGTACTCCCGTATTGCTTGGATGGCAGAAGTTCCCATGACACCGGTTCCACCAATAACTAAAAAATATTTCATTAGTACCTCTAATTATTAATATTATTTATCAATTTTTTTATAAGTTTGATTAGGATCCTCCCGTGCTTTCATTAATATCCCAATAGGGGAAATGTGAAATTTCTTCCAATGCTTGAGTGAGGTAGGGTTGCTGGGTCAATAATATATCAATATTAAAATTTAGAGCCCGGGTTTTCTCCAATATAATCTCAGGTGAGTCTCCACGAGAAATACCTTCGGCTAATTGGGTATACTTTTCTATATATAGAGTTGATTTGTCTAAAGCATTGTGGATTTTTGAAATTTTAAGAGTACGTGATTTATGTTTTTGAGCATAGTGATAAAACTCAAACCAAATTTTAATTTGCTGCGGGGTTTTGCCTAATAATAGAAGCTCAGATTTGAATTCATTTATACCTTTCTCAGAGACGTTACCCCCGATATATGTTGCAAGGTCATTCAAAGGAATTCCATTTTCAGTCGCACAAAGATGGCCGAGGGCAAAAAATATTTTATTTATACGTGAATCTAGTTGTATCGCTTCCACAGATCGAGCTCTTAATTTTGGGACTCTTTCAAAATAGCCCCACATACCACCATTCGAGCTAATGATATTTCTTCTTTTATCAAGTTGCTTTACTAGTTCTAAACAAGAAGGTTCAGCATTCGTGGAGGTTACATAAAAAAATAGTAGAAAGGTTAGTGCTATTGATTGAATATACTGCATGTATCTGTCTTCTATCAAAGAGAAATAAGCTTAGCTCATATTCCACTAATTTTGGTATGTCCGATTTTTAAAATGGTTTTAAATTCTTTTTTAGTCAATTGCATTACAGATAACCTAGATTGTTTGATTAGAGCAATATTACTTAGACCTGGATGAGTTTTTATATGATCGAGGGTTACAGGAGTTGATATTGGTTTGCAAGGCATGAGATTAACAACCACCCAACGGGGGTCATTAGTCGTTGGGTCAGGGTAAAACTCTTTTGAAACCTTTGCGACTCCTACTACTTGTTTTCCAACCACGCTATGATAGAACATCACTAGGTCGCCTTTTTTCATTTTCTGAAGATTATTCCGAGCCTGATAATTGCGTACTCCGTCCCAGTAAGTCTCTTTATCTTTTATAAACTTGTCCCAACTATATTTAGAGGGTTCTTGTTTGACTAGCCAGAAATTCATAATTACTCCAAGAAAACAAAGACCTGGCGGGAATCTTTCGCGGCTAAGTATAATCTATTATGGATGGATCTGCCAATCCAATTTAAATTTCTAAGTTATAACGTGAGTAAAGTGTTGATTTTAATTAAATAGATTGACCTTCCACGAGAATCAAAATATAATTATTTCTATAACTCATAATAAATCAATGCGAAGAATTCTTGTCGGTCATTTGTGAGACAGGAATTTCTTTTAAGAGAGGTTTAGGATGTATCGTAAAGAAATTAAAGTTTTAGATTGCACTATTCGCGATGGCGGGCTTATGAACAACCACCTATTTGCTGATGACTTTGTTCGTTCAGTATTTAGAGCCGTTAATAATTCTGGGGTTGATTATATTGAACTCGGATACAAGGCTGATGAAAATCAATTCTCACGAGATGAATATGGGCCTATGAAGTTTTGCAGCGAAAAAGATATTGAAAACGCAATTAATGACCAGAATAAAAAGAGTAAAATTTCCGTAATGGTTGATATTGGCCGAGTTGATCCCTCGACAATCGTTCCGAAAACTGAGAGCCATGTTGATATGATGCGGGTGGCGAGTTATGTAAAAGATATAGATAAAGCAATTGATTTGGCCAATAAAATAAAATTAAAGGGTTATGAGGCAACTATTAATTTGATGGCCGTGTCCCATGCAAGAGAAAGAGAACTGGATGAAGCCTTGATGCAAGTAGAAAAAGAATGCGATGTTGATGCTTTGTATCTTGTTGATAGTTTTGGGGCTTTATATTCTGAGCAAATTGCTCATTTGGCCAAAAAGTATAAATCCCTCATGCCTTCAAAAGAAATCGGTATTCATGCTCATAATAATCAGCAACTGGCTTTTGCTAATACTATAGAGGCAATAATCCAAAACGTGAATTATTTAGATGGCACAATTTTTGGTATTGGTCGGGCAGCTGGAAATTGTCCATTAGAATTATTACTTGGCTTTCTTAAAAACCCAAAATATGATTTGCGCCCCATTTTAAAAGTTCTCGAATCCCACTTCGTGAAATTGCAGGATGAAATTGAATGGGGATATACAATCCCATATATGGTTACCGGAATTTTGGATTTACACCCTAGAGTAGGAATGAAATTGAGAAAGTCAAAAAATAAGGATGACTATATTGGTTTTTTTGATTCCCTCGCCCAGGATGCCAACGTTTGAATAGGACAATAAACGCTTCCATTTTCGATCTTAGTCGCTTTAAAGAGTCTTCCGCGCTTGGTATTATACGCGGAGCAACTTTAATGTCTGTTCATGGCTTATTAGACTCTTGTTTATCTGGTGGACTTCAATTTATTGAATTTACTCTAAACTCTGAAGAGTCGTTGTCCTGTATTGAAACGGCCTCAAAAAGTTTTTCAAGTTCGGTATGTATTGGAGCGGGAACGGTAGTTTCTGTGTTGGACGCAACTCGAGCTGTTAATGTGGGAGCGCAGTTTATTGTTTCTCCGACGCTTAATAAGGATGTTGCTTCTTATTGTAAAAAAAAGAAATTAGCGTATTTTCCTGGCGCGCTTACTCCTACTGAAATTGAAAGGGCTTGGAATGCTGGTGCTACAATGGTTAAGGTTTTTCCCGCTTCACAAATGGGTCCAGGGTATATAAGTACTGTTCATGGACCCTATAAAGATATATTATTATTAGCAGTAGGAGGAATCGGGGCTAAGAATGCGGGTGAATATCTCCAAGCGGGGGCCTCAGCTCTAGCTATTGGTGCATCGGTGTTTTCTCCATCAAGAATAAAAAATAAGGAATTTGGCGCCATTAAAGAAGATATCACAAAGTTTGTAATGGCTATTAAGTTATATTACTCTAGTATGAGTAAACTTTCTAATTAACCCTTTTGGTATTAAGGTGATTTATGTCATTCGATTTTACAAAAAGACCTTTAATGTTCGATGATGAAGAACTATTTGTCAAACTGTGCGAGTCGATTGAAGATGCGATTCGGGATACTGATGAGGGAGAAGGGAAGTATTCAGACCTCGAAGTTATGCAGGCTATTGACTTTGTTGCGTTTAATTTTTTTCGAGATGATTGGGAAGAATTCAAGAAAGTTGAGTCTCCCAGAGAACTATCCATAAGAGAATTCAACAAATCAAGTACCAAAAAATTTATTAATTAATGCAAAAGAACTGTTTTTATATAAACCTATTCCCACCCAAATATTAAACTGACTTAGGTTAATTGATTAAACTTGTAAGATTATAGATGTTGTTATTATTATTTCGTGAATCCTTATTTCCTTGATCAATTTCCATTTTAATTAGCCCTTTCAATCGAATTGGGTTTTGCATCCTTCATATATATAGTTTATGAATTATCATGTTCCCGTAGTTTATGGAAACTACATATTTATTGTAGATAAATTTTGATCGGGATTTTAATATAGTTGTATGTCTATTGAGTATGGGGTAATTATTTTAGGGTACTTCGATTAGGTGGTTCTATAAAATGTCTTCACTAAACAACATGGATAATTATAGAAAACTTGTTATTAAATTAGAGGAACTTAGCAGGTTGGGTGGTGTTATGGGTGTAATGCATTGGGATCAGGAAGTAGTCATGCCAAAAGGAGCTGCAGATTCTAGGTCCAAGCAGATGTCAGCTCTTGCAGGAGTGCTTCATGAAAAATCTGTTAACCAAGAACTTGGAGTCCTGATTTATAAACTATTCAATGTTAGTGAGGGTGAATTTACTAATACTGAGTGGTGTAATATTAATGAAGCCAAACGCGATTTTGATTTGGCAACAAAAATTCCGAAAGAACTTATCCAGGAACTTGCTGAGTTGACTTCACGTGGCCATCACATATGGGCTAAGGCAAGAGAGGAAAATCAATTTGAAGACTTTGCCCCAACTCTAGAACGTTTGATTAATCTAAAAATTAAATGGGCAGGTTATGCGTTTCCGGAACTAGACGCTTATGACGCAAATCTAGATATATATGAGCGAGGAATGAGGGTGGAACGCATTACACCAATAATGGATAAATTAAAAATTGAGCTAATACCTTTCATTCAATCTTTGAAAAACTCTGGGAAAGACCCAGATACATCTTTTTTGGAAGGGAATTTCTCAATAAGCAAGCAAGAGGCTCTGGCTAAGAGTATTAGCCGTGACATAGGGTTTGATTTTGATAGAGGACGCATGGATACTTCCGTGCATCCTTTTTGTGGAGGAGGACACCCCACGGATGTTCGTATTACGACCCGATACAGGACAGAAAATTTTATTGAATCACTTTTCGCAGTTATCCATGAGTCAGGCCATGGTTTGTATGAACAGGGTAGGATGTCAGACTTCTTAGACTTGCCTGTTTCCGAACCATTGACTATGGCAATCCATGAATCACAATCATTATTCTGGGAACGAATGATCGCCCAGAGTGAAAGCTTCTGCGCGTGCTATTTTAATAAATTTGCACAAGTATTTCCCAGTTCATTAAATGGAGTTTCTGCCGATAAACTTTATTATGCGATTAATATTTGTCGTCCTTCCTTTATTAGAGTTGAAGCCGACGAGGTTACATACCCAATGCATATAATATTACGATACGAGATAGAGAAAGGTTTATTCGATGGAACCATTAAAATAAAAAACTTGCCTGAAGTGTGGAATTATAAGATGAAAGAATATCTGGGAATTGAACCTTCGACAGATTGTCAGGGTGTATTACAGGACGTACACTGGAGTGGTGGAGCATTTGGATATTTTCCTTCGTACACATTGGGCGCCATGTATGCGTGTCAATTTTATAATAAAATGTTAATTGATATAAAAGATGTGCCCGGTCTAATCAAAAGAGGAGATTTTACATTAATTAAAGCTTGGCTAAATGAAAACATTCACCAACAGGGCCGCTTATATAATCCTGATAACCTTTCAGTTAAGGTCACAGGGGAACCTTTAAACCCAGATATATTCATCAATTACCTTAAGAATAAATATAATGTGATATACGGATTAAATTAACTTATTAAAGTTATGGGTGATTCTTTTTTTGGTGGTATAAATTCTGACCTTGGAAAATTAAAAAATAAAAGACGTATTTCGTACTGCGCGGTGTGTGATACACGGCTTCCGCCGAACGCAATATTTTGTCTTGAATGTGATCCGCCTCTACCACCAGGTGCTGAACCTGAGGAAACAGGTATATCATTTGATCAGGCTTTGATTCGTATTGGTATTTTAGTTACCTTGTTTTTAGCGGTGGCCATCGTAAAACTAGATATTTCATTTGATCAACTATTCTTAGGAAAACAAACTAAAAATGAGCTTGAAACGCTAGCCATAAATAAACAACCGCAAGATAAGGACTTTCAGACAATTCATACAATAACTGCATCTTTAGTAAATATACGCTCAATGCCTTCTAAGAATGGAAAAATTATTCTGATTGCTGAACGGGGGATGAACCTTCAGATGATTGAAGGCAAAAAAAATTGGTCAAAGGTTCGTGTACTTGAAAAATCTGGGTGGATTTCAAATAAACTATTTAAAACGGAAGTTGTAGTACCACAATAAATTATCATTTGATTAGATTAGTTCGTGTTTTTAATAGAGTATTTTTAAATTCCTCGTAATTCTCTGCGACGGGGAACTGGGGAAATTCTTCTATTACATTGGTAGGTGGACAAAATAAAATTCCCGCATCCGCCACCTTAAGCATTTCTGTATCATTGTAGGAATCACCTGCCGCAATTACTTTGAAATTTAATCCTTTAAGTGCTGTTACGGCCTTTGTTTTTCCATTATTTTGTCTTAATTGATAGCCTGTTATTCTGTCCGAATTGTCGATGATTAATTGGTTGCAAAATAGAGTTGGGTATCCTAGATTTTCCATAAGGGGACCCGCAAATTGATAGAACGTATCAGAAAGAATGATAACTTGGAATTCGGATTTTAACCAACCGAGGAAATCATTTGCTCCCTCTAATGGTGTTAATGTTTTAATGACATTCTGTATATCGGCCAATTTTAAATTATTTTCGTTAAGAATTTTCAGACGACCCCGCATCAATTCATCATAATCAGATATATCTCGAGTTGTGAGCTGAAGTTTCTCTATTCCAGTTTTATTTGCGAAGGCGATCCATATTTCAGGCAGCAATACGCCTTCGAGGTCAAGGCAAGCAAGCATTTTAATGTTCCTTTGTTTCGAAATGGCCAAGTCCTATTTGAAAAAATTCTCGATAAAACTGGCACATATTATAATTAGTTTTTTGCATAAAATTACTCTGTCAGATAGGAGGACTCTTTCTACGCTTACGGGCTAACTGAACAATAAATATCAGTTCTTCATTTTGAATAATGCGTGAGAGTAATCCGTATAATATAACACCTATTACGATATCAGTTGAAAGAACAAGTAGTTTTGATGCTAGGGATGCGGAATGATCATAGAATGCGGCATTAAAAAAATATACTACAATAGCCATAATTCCAGATGCTAATAAAAGCTTGATTGTTGATGATAAGATTTTTCGTCCTCCCATTAATCCTAACCGTTTTCTTAAAAAGTAAATTAATATTATTACATTAAACAGGGCCGCTATAGACGTGGCTAAAGCTAGTCCCCCATGCTTTAAGGGGCCCATAAGGATAAGATTAAGAATAATATTAAGTAGCATTGAAAAAACTCCTACTTTTGCAGGGGTTTTAGTATCTTGCAATGAATAAAATGCTGGGACAATAACCTTGATTCCACAATAAGCGCACAAACCTACCGAATAGTAAAGTAAGGCGATCGAAGTTCCTTCTGTCGTTATGGAGCTAAACTCCCCCCTTTCCCATAGTGTACTGACAATAGGATAACGTAGAATAATGAGACCGAGAGTTGCTGGAATCGTAATGAATAGGATCAAACGAATTCCAAAAGATATTGTAGTAATCATTTCAGTAAAGTTTTTATTGGCAACTTGGTTAGACAATATAGGTAGGATAGCTATCCCTATTGCAACGCCGAAGACGCCAAGTGGTAACTGAACTAGGCGATTCCCATAGTATAAATAGGATATAGAACCCTCAGGCAACATGGATGCTAGAAGAGTATCAATAAGCATATTAAGCTCGTAAACGGCCAATCCCAATACCGCGGGGATCATCAATTTACTGATTCTGATAATTTCTGACTGATTCCAGTTAATAGATGGGATAAATTTGAACCCTCGTTGGACAATCACCGGGAATTGGATTATAAATTGAAGGAATCCTCCAGCCAAAACACCAATAGCAAGCCCTAGAACAGGCTCTTCAAGCTTAGGAGATATAATAAGTGCCCCAGCAATCATGGATATATTTAGAAGGGCCGGACTAATTGCTGGTAAGGCAAAAATATTATATGTATTTAAAATACCCATACAAAAAACGGCAAGGCCTATAAAAATTAGGTAAGGTGCCATCCATTGCGTAAGTAAAATGGTTAAGTCATATTTATCAGGGGTAGCAATAAATCCGGGAGCAAAAATCATAATTACAAATGGTGCAAACAGGGCTAATGCAAGGGAAGAAGTTATCAACACTGTCAGAAGAATATTGAAAAGGTTTGCGGCCATTTTCCAAGCTTCCTGGTCTCCTTTACGATTCCTAATTTCTGAAAAAATAGGAATAAAAGCTGCGTTGACCGCTCCTTCACCAAGTATTTTTCTTTGAATGTTTGGGATTCTAAAAGCAACAAAAAATGCGTCTGCGGCAGTAGTTGCCCCAAATTGCATAGCAATAACAAGGTCTCTAAGGAAACCAAACAAACGGGAAATTAATGTCATGCCGCCAACAGCACCTGCAGCTTGGCTTACTTTTTGATTACTTTCCATTTAGCTTGAAAATTTGGCTGGGCAAAAAAAGGTGATCTTTTCGAATTGAATTACATTTCAATGGTTTATTTACAAGAAGGATACATATTGGGAGAAAGGAATAATATATGAAGTATTTAATATAACCATTCCAAATCATTGAAATTATACATAACCATTGCTTTTGTGCCTAATTAATTTTATTTACGTATTTACGCTTAATGAAAGATTTGCACTTTATAAAGGGTAATTAGATTAATAAAAAGAGTTTATAAATTCTGGATAAAATGGCTTGCAAAGGAACGAACTTGTTTCCCATTTAAGACATGAAATTGTCGAATTTTTTCGATTGTTTGGTTGGAGAATCTTTTAAGTGGAATGTGAATAATACTTTTTTGATATTTGCGAGCAAGCCGCCGCCAGCTTGGCATTGGAAGACAGGGTGCCACGACCGTTATGTGTTTTTCCTGTGAATGAAAAAAAGCTGCTTCTAATATTTTCTCTTCTAAAGTTTGGCCTAAATAAAGTCTTGGATCTTTCCAAATATCTGGAATTAGACGTGGAGGATAGATCATCATGCAACCTCCATATGTAGCCCTTCCCACACCTGGTCCAACCATATCGCTCATATAATTGGTCGCATAAAAACACAAAGTTGACTCTTCATTATGTTCGGCATACCACGTTTGCCGCCATTGATAATTATCAGGATTGGGCTCTATATCAAAAATAAGCACAATGATTTCTACTTGTCCACGGGAAGCAGGTATCTCTTTCACATATATATTTCCCTCATGCCAATGACGGAGGGTATCACGCATATCTATCCCATCTTTTATAGAGGAATTAAACTTTTCAGTCCTTACAAGGTCATTACTTAAAAGTAGTTGTGTTTGCTGTCGAATGTACGAGTTGATGCTTTCTATTTGGTCATCTTCTGGGGGCCAAGAACACTGGCCATAAGGATTCCAAGTGTTTTTCCATTCAGCCTTTTTATCAATATTAGCATCCGGTTTGAGTTTAATGGCACGCCATTCTAATTTGATTTCTGACAAGCGATTCTTCATATGAAAAGGAGAGTCTTGGTTCTGGCCAATTGCTTTATTAATTCCAAGAGCTATAGACTCAGATTCGATAGAATCACTATCTTGAAATGGATATTCTCTTGTTGCTTCAAGCATGGAAATTGCAAAAGCATCCCCACTTATCTGTTTTGCTGCTGTTATAAGAGTGAATAAATCTGGCGTTAAACGGTCCTCAAGCAAGGCGATATTTCTAACATACTGCAGATAGATTTGAAATGACTGCGATGTGAGATTGTGGTATCGGATTTTATGTTTTTGGGTGAATATTTTTCGCGCGTAAATAAGGATTTCTTTAATTCCATCAATAGATAGTTCTTTATCAGGTTTTATTTCCTGCCGATACTTCTCATACAGATAAGTGATATATGGAAATTCAGTAAGTGCAAAAAATAATGTTTCTTTTTTGACTCCATGAATCGTTGGAATATTTATGTGATTATTTGGACTGTTGTAATCTTTTCTTTCATTATAAGCTTCTTTTATCCATGGCCAATCAAGAATAGAGCAAATAATGGTTATTTTATTGAATTCTATTTCCAGCTGGTGCAGTTTAAAAGCCATCCATCGAACTCTTTTGTCATGTAGGCTTCCAATGCGTGGACGTTTAATTGTGAACAATAGAGTGGCACAAAATTTTTCATATGACATATGTCTTAAGGCGTATGTATCAGGAAAATTAACTTTTCTCATTTCATAATTATCACAACTCCAGTCAATATATTTTCTAGGGATTCCCTCCTGTGCGGCAATACGGAGGCCCATTATTAATGGTTGGCAAGGATCAATGGGGATATAATTAACCTCTCCATTTGATTCTATTTGGTTGCACAATGTGATCACCGGCAACAGACGTATTCCATTCTCTATAGCTGCTTGAAACTCCTCAGGAATTGCGACCGCTAAACAGTCTGTTGAAGAGGATAGTAGTTGATTGCGAATTACGCGTGTAAAGTTTGAACTTCCATGTATTACTGGTAGAAAACGGATTTTATTACTCAGATGAAATATATTCATAGTATTTATCGATCTGGATGTATAGGGCTATCGTCATCAAAAAAGAAATCACCAAGACCCTGAGGTAATTGAGTTTCACCCAATACTCGATTTTTCTTTTCTGCCAGGCCATCTAGGTCTAACGCATCATCTCCAAGTACTTTTCTAACTGACTCTTGCCACACAGTATCCTTTGTCAATGGATGATCTTTATTTTGCTCCAATCTTTTCATGGCATATCGCAATATATGCAGTCCATCCCTTGGAGAAAAATTAAGATCAAGTTGGTGTGATCGTTGTAAAAAATTAACGGTCATTTCTAATAAATCAGCTTCTACAAATGGAAGGTGATATTCTAAAATAGCCATCTCATCTTGAGAATTAGGCATATTTAGTGAAAGGGTTGGTTGAAGCCTGGACAGTATGTAATCGGGAATTTCAAAAGTAGATTCATCTTGATTCATAGTTACGCAGGCACGAAAATTATCATGTGCTGGTATACGAATTCCTGCCATAATGGATTCTACATAACGCCGGTGATCAAGTAGAGGTGCAAGAGATGCCCAACTCTTCTCATTCATACGGTTGCCTTCGTCAAGAATACAAATGCCGCCATTAATCATGGCCGTCACAAGAGGCGAAGCGTGATAGGATATTTTTCCTGATTCGGCCAAAACTGGCGTAATAATTAAATCCTCAGGTCGAGTATCGCTCGTACATTGAAAAATATAGAGGGGCTGCTTTCTATGTAAAGCCGCCACCATACCAAGGGTAGTTTTTCCGATACCTGGCATTCCTGTAATACGTGGAGACAAGGGCAAGTCTTTTTCTGATATAACCATCCAACATGCTAAAATTTGCTTCAAAATTTCATTTTGACCAATCCACTTTGGTTGAGAGGTGTCCGCATGGCTTAGGGTTAAACTTATTCCTTCTATATTAATAGTTTTGTTTTCAATGTAATGGTTCATTAAATCCTCACGTTGTATTTATAGCAGATAATATCAATACAAAATATTATATGAGACTTTATGTTTCTACAAAAAAATATCAAAATTGCTCAAAGCGATATTCTGTAATATATTTCAGCAGAATATTCACTTAAATTAAGTATTTTATAATCCATATATTTATTGTTGTTATTAGTATATATGGAATAAGAGCGAGAGCATATGTCAAAGAACTATTGTTTTCTATGGTAAAATTTAATAATAAGGATACAAATTTATATGATTATTGATCTTAATTTAAAAAATAGGCAAGTTCTTGTAGTCGGTGGTGGTAATGAAGCGGCTCGAAAGGTAGAAGCCCTGCTGACTCAAAATTGCGATATTATCGTGGTTGCCGAAAAAGTTGAAAAATCGATTAAAGATCATGCGGATAGTGGGAAAATACTTCTTGAATTAATCAAAATTAAAAACCTTGATTTTATTAATAAATATAATCAATTGATATTAATTCTTGCTACGACAAATGATCGGATACTAAATAGAGAAATTGTTCGTTTTGGGAAATCTCTTGGGTGTTATGTATATGCTGCCGATGACCCTGAATTTAGTGATTTTAGTCATCCATCGGTCATAAATATTAAAGACACCGTTCAAGTGGCTATTTCGACAGGTGGAAAAAGTCCACTCATGGGAAAAATCTTAAGAGAAGAGTTGGAACCTTTAATTAATAACTCTGTAAGCGACTTGTTTTTGAATAAAATTAAATTGCAAGAATATTTAAGGGTTAAAGCACAAGGCCTTCTTTCCTCACCACAACACCGAAAGAATTTTCTTATTGAATTAATGCATGATGATGAAGTAAACCAGTTTCTTGAGGAAAGAAAATTCTCTGAAGCTAGCACAGTGGCTTGTGAGAAACTTGATAGATATGCTTTAAGAGTTTCTCAATAGAAAATATTTAATAATATTTGATATTTGATAGGCTTTTTTAAGGCGTGTTGGTATTAGGATTCATCGATATAAATATGTCGTTAAATATTTATATATATTTTATCTTTTAATGATTTATAAAGCAGATCAACAAATAATTTCAACTTATCTCAAAGATGCATCTAATTATTTAGGTGGATCAGCGGATAAAGTAATTATCCCAGAATCGGTTGATGAATTGGTTGCTTTTTTAAAAAAAAACAATCAGCCAATCACGATTTCTGGGGCTGGAACCGGTATGACTGCATCACGTATACCCGAAGCTGGTCTTATTGTATCTCTTGAAAATTTTAAGAATCTGGGTGATGTTGCGAATGGTTTTATTGATGTTGGTCCTGCAGTTTCTCTTGCGGACCTTAATGAGCACTTAATCTCAACAAATTATTTTTATCCACCTAATCCCACTGAGACACTAGCATCTATTGGTGGTACGCTTGCTACCAATGCCTCCGGCTCAAGAAGCTACAAATATGGTGCAACTCGGGACTATGTACTAGAAGCTGATATTGTTTTTGTCGATGGGAAGAAAGCTTCTTTGAAAAGGGGATTAACAATAAAAAGTCCTTTACGGCTAAGCGATGGAAAAGAAATACACTTTCCGAATATTAAATATACCAGTCCTATGTGCAAAAATGCGGCTGGTTATTACATTCAACCAAATATGGATTGGTTAGATTTATTCATCGGGTCAGATGGAACGTTAGGTATATTTACTAGGATTCGCTTAAAGCTTCTTTCCTGTCCTGCAGCTTTTATTAGCGGGATTTTATTTTTTAATACAGAGGAAGAATGCTGGATATTGGTCGATTTGATTAAAAAATCTAATATAGAATCAATAAATCCCTGTTCGTTGGAATATTTTGATGAGAGATCTTTGAATCGTTTAAGGAAGGAATTTGAAAATATTCCGAACAAAGCAAAAGCTGCTCTATTTTTTGAAAATGATATTGATAAGCAAACAGATTATGATTATACCCAAAACGTATGGTTTGAATTTTTAAATAACAAGGAAGTCCTTTTGGATCACTCTTGGTTTGCACAGTCTTCCAAAGACCTGAAAAGATTCCACAATTTTCGTCATGCAATTCCTGTTTTGATAAATGAAGAAAACAGTCGCCTAAGAAGACTTAAAATTGGTACAGATATGGCAGTTTCTGATCTTCATCTACTTGGTATGATGAAATTTTATAAGGACGAACTTGAAGGCTCAGGAGTTGATTTTGTTGTGTTTGGGCATTTAGGTGACAATCATTTGCATATAAACTTATTACCTAAAAAAGATCAGATTGAAAAGGCTCATGAAATATATAAAATTTTGGTAAATCGAATATTTGAATGGAAGGGGACAATTTCTGCTGAGCATGGAATTGGTAAATTGAAAAAGAAATTCTTTTTGCAAATGGTAGGAGAATCATCATTGTCGGAATTAATGGGAATAAAAAAACTTTTTGATCCACGGTTTCTTTTAGGTAAAGGTAATATTTTTTAAAAACCTGGTTACATTACATAAAAAATATCTGCATCATAAAATATCGTGTATGTTGACAGTAGGCAGGACGTAGGGATAAAATCAAATATCTTTTCTGTTGTTACTTACTCATGCAGGACTTGTTTTTTTGATAGACTAATAAGTTCATTTCCTATGTTGGATTCAGTTAAAAGTCTCGTTCTGAATTATTCTTATGAACCATTGCAGTTTTGCACTGCGAAGCGTGCAATTATAATGGTGCTTAACGGTCGAGCCGAATCTATTGAAAGTGATGGTCATGTGATACGCTCTCCAAATACCACATTCAAACTACCTGCTGTTATTCGAGTTCTTAATATAGTGAAGCGATCAAGACGAAAAGAAATCGCCTTTAGTAAAAAGAATATTCTACGTCGCGATAATTTTACCTGCCAATATTGTGGTAGGGATAATATTTCATTAACGGTCGATCATATTCTTCCTAAATCACGAGGCGGTAAATCTAATTGGAACAACGTTGTTGTTGCCTGTAAACCATGTAATTTAAAGAAAGGAAACCAAACACCATCAGAAAAAGGGATGAGGTTACAAAAAGAACCGTCCAAACCAGAATTCCAGTGGCCCTTCTTTCAATTACCCTGTGGCTCTATCTCTCATTTAAAAATTTGGAAAAAGTATCTCCCTAAGTCCATATTTGCGAAGACTTCCGTAGATTGATATATTGTATATGGGTTATATTATTTTTTGTTTATAGTTATATCTAGATATTCATCCTGCCATGATGCTTTCTATAGCATGATTAGAAAATTATGACTGAACCTAAATCCTTAATGCAAATTATTTCCGAAGAGGAATTTCTGCCATTATTGCAGGGTCCCTGCGAGCAGTTTCTGAATATTTATTTTCTTTTTAAATTAAGAATTAATGAAGGAAAAGAGATATCAAGGAAATTCTATTCTAATTTGATTCAAGAAGCCGAACATCTTGAAAGCTTTATGGATGAATATGGTGCGAGAGAAAATAAAAAGTGGACATTTTTTGTTGAGTGCTTGGCCTCAGTGAGGAACTTATCGATTGCTGCATTTTTCACCCGTCATATTATTGACCGTTATCCATATTATAATTTGCGGGAATCTAAACAAAATCAAGCCAAGTTTAACGAGGATGCTTTGAATTTGCTGAAATTTCTAAATCAATCAGTCCTTAATTTATTTGAAGAACTTTACTCAACTGGTCTTCTTAATGGTTTAAGTATAAAGCATACCCAAAATGTACAAGTTGAGTTTTCTGATATCGAAATTAATAAAAGGTTACCATGCAATGTAGCGGAAGATGAGGTTAAGGATGAAGAAGATCGTATTATTGAAGTTTGTGAAAAAATAAAACATATCTCTAAATTAATGAATGATGAAAAAATTCGTCATATTGACGATACATATGAGCTCAAGTTAGTAGTCCTTCAGAAATTTAATGAAAAGCGGGCTAGAATGTATAAAAACTTGGTTCATAATATTCAATCAGACTTTGATACATATATAAAAAATACTAAGCTTGAACTTATCCATAAAGAACTAAAAATAATTCGAGGATATGTATCTATGCCTTTACATCTTCTTGAAATCTCGTTGTGGTTGGCGCATTTTTATGAACGTCATGAAGATGAAATTCGTCATGGCGAAAATAAAAAACGCATTTCTATAATGGTCAATAAGGATATTCTTTTAGATAAAATTATGAACTTTGGGTTTGTTTATAGCCACTATTTTATTAATCAAGGAAATATACTGGCGTGTGAAATTCTTAGTTGTTTCTCAAGGGTAACACGTGTGAATGTGCCTATTCCAAAACCTCTGGGGTTTCACGCTCGTCCAGCTACATATATTTCTATTATTGCCAGGCAATATGATGATATGGATTTGTTTATGATCGTTGGTGATGAACAATTTAATACTAAATCCGTTATGAGCCTTTTACAAGCGGGTGGCATAATCGCCGATAAAGGTTATAAAACCGTTTTTTTTGAAGGTGATTCAAGGGCTATCGAAGATATTAAAATATTGGCTAAATATAATTATTGTGAGGATTGCGAAATTCCCCTACGACTTTCATATCTCCGTGATTTTAAAAATTCTGCATGACTAAATTCTTTTACTGCATTGAGCCCTGATTAGGTGATGAATACATTTGACGAAATATTTGATGTGGTTGATATTAATAATAATGTGATTAGACAAGCCTCTCGTGATGAGGTGCATCAAAAAAAGTTAATGCATCGATCTGTTCATATTCTTGTTTTTAATTCACAAGTCAACTTATTTCTTCAAAAACGTTCCTTGATAAAAGATGAGAATCCTGGGCTATGGGATACTTCTGCTGCTGGTCATCTTGACTCAGGGGAAGATTATCTTAATTGTGCTAAGCGGGAACTTAAGGAAGAACTGGGGATAAGTGTTGCGATGGATGAAGTTATGCGTATTCCTGCTCAACTGGCCACCCTTTGGGAGCATATACACGTTTATAAGTGTGTAACAAATAATAAAATTAAAATTAACAAACAAGAAATTAACGAAGGTCGATTTTGGTCAATGCCAGAAATAATGCAATCAATTAAATCTAACCCCAAAATCTTCACATCGACCTTTCATCTACTATTTAATGATTATATTAATAAATATAAACAGTCGCTTCCTTAAACGTTCTTTATATTCGAATAAAAAATTTAGTATTAAATATTTTACTATCGTTGTTAAATGATTGAATATCATCAAAATTGAATAAGTAAAATTTAATTATGACCATATTCGATATTATTATTTTGTTTATTCTCGGACTTTTCTTTCTGTTTTCCTTATTTAAAGGAATTGTAAGGGAAGTCTTTTCTCTTTTAGGATATCTGACAGGATATGTTTTGGCAATTAATTACAATGATCAGCTAGCTGTTATGCTTCAGAGTATGGTTGCGCAAGAGATCATGGCCCGCATTGCTGGATTTGCAATTATTTTTATTATTGTAAAGGTTATAGTTGCCTTAATTATCTTTTTCATCACCAAATTTATTCTAGGCTTGCTTGGACGATTAATTAGGCAATTTATGGATAGATCGACGGTTCTTTCATTTCCTGATCGTATACTTGGAGGAGTATTAGGGGTATTTAAAGGCCTTATTGTCATAGCTATTATTATGTTTCCTTTAAGCTTGTTTGAGGGTAGTTATAAAAAAGTAACCCAAGGATCAATATTAGCCCCGTATTTTGAAAAAATAGTTAACATTATTAGTCGGGGACCTTATGAGCTAAATTTAATAAATAAAGTTCCAAAACTATCAGTTAATGGTGTTAGAGAACGCTTACAAAAAATGGGTGATTTTGAAAAAATAACGCAAGAAATAAAAACAAAAAAGGATAATTTAGTTAACTCAGTTCAAGGCTTAGTTATAAAAGAAAAAAGTCAGGAAAACTATACAGATGAAGACAAAAATGAATTAAATGATCTTCTTAAAACCCTTTCAAAAGAATAACGGTCTTTATAGTATCTAGATACAAGAATATCATGGCAATCCGCATAAATATAAACGGAAAAATACAAAAAGAAGCCTTTGTTTCAGCTTTTGACCATGGGTTTTTGTTTGGTGATAGCGTTTATGAAGTTATCAATACCAGAAAGAATTTGCCCTGTTTTTTAGATGAGCACTTGGAACGTCTCCATAGCTCAGCTAAAGGTATTGAGCTTAATATTCCCTTTGATGATAAATGGTTCAGAAAGGAGATTAGTCAAACGCTTGTGGATGCGGCAAACAAAGAATCTTATATACGTCTAGTAGTAACACGTGGTGTTGGTGATATTGATATTGATCCGTCTTCCTGCCACTCACCATGCGTCCTTATTTTCGTCACTTCAGCTCGTATCTATCGAAAGGAGTTGTATGAAAATGGTATTCATCTAGCAGTTGTTAATGTCAAACGGAACTCCAAGGATGCCTTAAATCCTGGAATTAAAACGGGTAATTATCTTAATAATGTCCTTGCCAAGATGGAAGCAGATCGTCTTGGGGCAAATGATGCGCTTATGTTGAACCTGTTAGGTCAACTAACAGAAAGTACGACAAGTAACTTCTTTTTTATTCAGGATGGACGTGTTATGACTCCATCTTTAGATTGTGGAATATTACCTGGAATTACAAGAGATATAGTAATACGAATTGCTAGGGAAAATGGATACCAAATAGAAGAGGGGAGATGGCCGATTGATGTTTTAGAAAATGCAGATGAAATGTTTTTGACTGGCACGGTAAAACAGTTGATGCCAGTTACACGTTTGGATGGGAAAAATATTGGAGATGGTAAACCCGGTACCATTACACGTAGTTTGATGCATTTATATGAAAATCTGATTGAAGACCTCGATGTTTAAGGAGGTAAAGTGTCTATATTAATAGGGCTGACCGGTAGCATAGGATCAGGAAAGTCTCTTGCAGCCTCATACTTTAATGAACTTGGAGCATATATCATTGATGCTGATAGTATAAGTAGACGGCTTGTTCAACCAGACCAACCAGCTTGGAAAGAAATTGCTGAAGAGTTCGGAACAGACTTTTTTAATAAAGACGAATCTTTGAACAGAGAGAAAATGGCTGCTGAAATTTTTAAGAATAACGATAAACGGGTTCTTTTAGAAAAAATTATCCACCATCGCGTTCTGACTGAGGAACAAAAAATGTACCATGCTGTTAAAGAATCAGACCCTAGAGCTGTTGTTATTATCGACTCTCCACTATTAATTGAATCTGAAAACTATAAAAATGTAGATAAAGTTATTATTATGAAATGCTCGATCGAAACGCAAATTCAACGAGCTATGGAACGTAACGGAAAGTACTCGAATACTGTAAAAAATCGACTTAAAACACAAATGCCTCTAGAGAAAAAGGTTAAATATACCGATTATATTTTAGGCAACGAAGGTACTCGCGAGGAGTTGAGATCCAAGGTTTTAAGATTGCATGAAGAACTAAAAAGCCTAGTTTAGTTTTTATACTTCATATTAATAAAAGAAAAATATAAATATGGCTGAAGAGGAAGTAGCAGCAAAAGATGACGCTGAAGAATCAGGTGGTGGGATTCAAGGCCTCATCAAGAAAGTCACATCCAGTAAAAAAATGATGATTATCGCTGGAAGTGGTGCTTTACTTCTTCTCATCATTATAGGTGGTACAGCGTATTACTTGCTTAGCGATGATGATACTCAGGAGGAAGTTATTCTAGAGGAAGATGTTGAGGGAGTTGATGAATCCAACAAGGAAAAAGAAGTAGCCAAGGCACAATTTAAAAAAGTTCATATATTTTCTCTCAAACCGTTTTTTTTGCCTATTCGATTAAAAAATAATGAGGAGTCAGGTCATTTCCTTTTAGTTACCGCTAACTTTCGCCTGAGTAATGCTGGCCTACCTGGAGAAATTAATAAAAAGCTGCCTTTAATACGCGAAAAAATATATAGCATGCTCAGGCGTGAAAATTTAAAAGATCTCACTGAAAAAAATACAGTTATTCAAGATAAAATTAAAAAGGCTGCTCGTGATAGAACCAATGAACTTTTACCAGTTGGTACAGGAGTGGTCAAGGATGTCTTTTTTTCTGAGTTTATCATCAAGTAAAACCATTATTTCCCCGAATAGTATTAAGATAGGGAGTTATTAGGTGTCAGTTAACTTGACTTTGGAGGTAGTTAAGGTATCTTAAATACGGCGCCTGTTTATTAACTAACCCCTATTAATACCGTGCCAACAACTGGAACCATAAATACCCAGCAGCTTATTCAGATGGGTACTCATACTGAAAAGCTGCAACATACGTTACAGCATCTTTCAGTAACTACGGGACAACAATTTCAAGCTGAACAAAGTGCCATAAATGAAGCCAAACAAATTGAAGTTCAAGATCCAGATAATTTAGAAGCGATAAATCCAACAAACCCAGAAGGTAAGCGCCGACGGGAAGCCAGGCTGCGAAAAAAAACAGGTCAGCATAATGATACTGATGAACTTCTTACCAAACCAACCCGCGATATACCCCCAAACGGTTCACCTCATCAAGGCCAGCAAGTTAATATTACTATTTAATCGAACACTAGTAAATAAAGCAAAATCCTGCATAAACTCCTCTAGTTTTTTCTTATGTGGAGGTTAAATTGCTTCTAGATGGACCATCAAACCAACTATTGAAACTTATCTCGAACGAGGATTTTTCAGATGTGCTCCCTGGTTTAATCAAATATCTCAAGCCTGGTGTCTTGCTAGAAGGTAAAGTCCTGAAATCCTTTCCAGAAAAAAATAAAGCAATAGTTCAGTTAGATAAAAAACAAGTAGTTGTAGAAACCCGCCAATCACTTACTCCGGGCCAGTCATTTTCTGCACGCGTGGAAAAAACTTTTCCGCAACCAATCCTTAAAATAATTACCCAGAGCACTAAACTTGATATTGATTCATCACAGTTAAAGGATAAGATCCCAACACCTTATAAAAAATATTCCGATATTACTAATCTAAAGACGCGTTACATGGAACCCGTTCCACAGCAATTGACATCAAGTGATATTAAAAGCCTTAACCTTAGGCCAGGACAATCAGTAGGGGGAAAGGTTGTCCATATAATTTCTAAAAATAAGGCTATTCTTACAATTTTAGATAAGGAGGTGACTGTTCATTTCAAGACCGTGAAACCACCAAAACCTGAGACGTTAGTTAAGCTGATGGTTAAGCCATACAAGAATAATTACATACTCGTATCCAGAGACGAATCTGTCTTAACGGGGTTAGTTAATATAAAACAAGTTAAATCTTTACTTTCCTCGAAAGAACCATTTGGTGATATGGTCCAAAAAATTGAATCTCTAGTAAAATCGTCTGTGTTGCCAAAAAATATAATTGCTGAAACTGAAATAATTGGACGTTTGATTAGAACTCTAAACCTATTAAAATCACAAACAAATATTATTCCTGATGGTATTAAGCTGAGGGAGCAGGTGGAGTTTTCTGGAATAAACTATGAATCCAAAGTGAAACAGAAATTCGAGGATGAAATTCCTTTCCAACCGTCACCTAATTTGAATAGAGATTTGAAAGGTCAACTTTTAGAACTTGTTAATGTAATAGAGGATAGTGATAAAACGAGAGAATTTTCCCGTGATCAAACCGGTTATTTTAACAAGACCATTCAGACTCTGCGACGTGCTATTGATAATATTGAATTGCAGCAATTAACTAATCAGATTTCACGCCAGGAAAACCAACCGATCGCGTTTCAGATCCCCAACCCTTTCACTGGAGACAAAAAATCTATCACACTCTATCTAAGGCAAGTAGGTGATGAATCGTGCGATAAAAAGAATGCTCAAAAAAAGGGTGTCTTATTGGTTTTTCTTTTGGAACTATCATCTTTGGGAAATCTTCGTGTTGATGCACGCTTTAACAAAGAAATAGTTGCGGTTAAGATTGGTGCTGAGAATGAGAGAGTAGCTCAATTCATAAACGCTAACATTAAAGAGTTCAATTCTCGTTTGATAGATTTAGGTTTTCAAAGTGAGGTTACCTGTTGCGTCATGAAAGAAAATGAGCATTATTTTGAAAATAAGCTGAGTCAACTTGTGATTGATGAATGTGAACAATTGGTTGATTTAAAAACATGAAAAAAATAGATAAAAAATTAAATCGGTCGGCGGTTTCTCTTAAATATGACAGTCGAATTAATAAATCGCCTGTGGTTACAGCAAAGGGTGAAGGGTTCATGGCCGATAAAATTATTTCTCTTGCCAAAGAAAATAATGTTCCGATTAAAGAAGATGCCGATCTCGTTCAACTACTTTCACAAGTTGATCTAAATCGAGAAATTCCAGCATCTTTATATAAAGTAGTAGCGGAGTTACTTTCATTTGTCTATAAACTTAATAATGATTATCCATCTAAAGTCTAACAAAATTGCAGATAATAATATCTCCAATAGAAAAAATATATAAATTAGCCTTATTAGAATGCATTTTATTTTAAGTTTTAAACTTGACTCGAAGTAATGCCTTTGATAGCCTTTTAGTATGGTGTTTTATCTTTATTTTAAGGCTGTTACGTAAAAAGGATCTTGATGCTATATCGTGAATTAACACTTCTTGTTCTACTCTAGCCGTATTTTTTTAATTCCCCGTTGTGTAATTTCTATAGAAAGGCGAATGGTTTGCCTGTAAAAATTATAAGAATTATTATTTATTCTTTCCTACTTATCTTTGTTTCTTTCGCAACAGCTCAGGCTAGTTTCACTAAAGAAATTCATACACTCCATCACTATCACTTCTTAACCCCAGTGGGGCTTGAATCAAAGGTTAATTTTTGGAAAAAGATTTATAGTGAATACTCCACTAGTCACGCCGTAATTCACGACATGGATAACCTCGACATTATCTATGAGATTGCATATTTTGAAGATGGATTGAAAAAAATATCTCGTCGAACAAGGGAACGAAAATTAGAACGAATAAAACGTAAATATCGAAAGATGTTATTGCAAATTGCCCGTAACAAAGACCCGGCAACTCTGGACTCTGAGGCTAAGCGGGTATACAACTTAGTGAAAACTGATTTCAAAAAGGCTTCTAGAAGAATACGTGTTCAAATTGGACAGAAAGACCGTTTTAGAGGAGGGCTAGAGGTATCAGGTATGTATCAAGATCAAATGAATCAAATTTTCAATGAAGCAAAATTACCACTGGAATTGACAGTCCTTCCACATGTCGAGTCATCATTTCAAGTGAATGCTTATTCCAGCGCTGGAGCGGCCGGTATATGGCAGTTTACTCGTGGGACCGGTCGGATATTTATGAAAGTAGGATACGACGTTGATGAACGTCGTGATCCAATATTGTCGACCAGAGCGGCAGCTAAGCTTTTAAAAAAGAATTTTGAAGCTTTGCAAAGTTGGCCACTTGCAATTACAGCTTATAATCATGGCACCCAAGGGATGATTAGAGCTAAAAGAAAGCATGGTGGAAATATTGTTGATATTATAAGCGGATATAGAAGCCGTACTTTTGGATTTGCGTCAAAAAATTTCTATGCCGAATTTTTAGCCGCTATGCAGGTTGTTCATGAAAAGGAAAAGTATTTTGCTGGCCTTCGATTTGCGAAACCTAAGAAAATGTCATCTTTAGTATTTAAGGATTATGTACATGTTAATAGTGTAATCTCGCATTTTGGAATGACGCGTAATGATATATTAAAGCATAACCCCGCATTGAGAAGGCCAGTAATATCTGGGCAGAAGAGAATTCCCCGTGGTTTTACTTTTCAGGTGCCAGAAAATGAACTATTCCAACTAAAAAATTTATATCAAAAAATCCCTAAAAGAGAACGTTATAAGACTCAAATAAGGTCTAAGTGGCATACCGTTCGACGGGGAGATACCTTGTCAGGTGTTGCAAGACGGTTCAAGACGACCGTCAATAAACTATATCAATTTAATAACCTTAGTCATAAAAATAAAATTTACGTCGGACAAGTACTCCGGCTTCCTCAGAGGGGGAATTATAATAATGCACGAGTCCCTGTATATAAAAACAAAAAATCTAAGAAAAAATATAGTGGTGAAATGATCAGCTATAAGGTCCGACGCAATGACAATTTGACAAAAATTGCGCGACGATTTGATACAGATGTACATGAGCTGTTACAACATAATGGTATTGACGACCCTGATCAATTATTTCCTGGGCAACGACTGAAGCTTCCCAAAGAAATAGTGGTGGCCAAAACATCAAGAAACTTTAAACATAAGTCAAAAGCCTCTTTATCTCGAAAGAAAAATAAAAATATAGCGACAAAATCTAATCGTTCCAGTTTGGCCAAAGCGGTCTCTCAAGAAACAGGCGATTCGAATAATCCAATTGGATTTTCTGATGGCAAAACTGTTTACAATCTAAATAAAAAAAGGCCCGCATTTCTGCCTGTTGCGTTTGCTAGTAGTGTTAATAGCTCACCTGAGGTCGGTATTATAACAGTTGACTTTGATGAAACCTTGAGTCATTACGCGGAATGGGGAAATTTATCGATTGATAAAATTTTAAGTATTAATGGGATGCGTAATAGATCCCGACTAGATATTCATTCAAAAATAAAAGTACCCTTCACAAACACAGATCCCGATTCATTTGAAGAACGGAGACAAGAATTTCATAAAGCTATTCAAGAAGACTTTTTTAATAATTATCATATCAACAAACTCCTAGTTAGAGATATATCCAAGGGCGAAACAGTTTGGGAAATATGTAATGATATCTATTCGATTCCATTCTGGTTATTGGCCAGTTACAACCCTGATAAGGATATCAATGCGCTTTCAGCTGGTGAACCCATCATTATTCCCATCATCTCTTCTGCTCCCCCTCGCTGATCTTACCCTCTTAAATAGATTGCCACTTTTTAGTTTGGATACTCATTCAATGCTTTATCTATAGCCTTAATGTGTGCTTTCACGCGAGTGTGCATTGATAAATTAGTTGGGGTTTCGAGGGTGAAACAGTGTTCCGATTTCATTGCCAATGAGTAGCCAGCCATAGGCCACCATTCCATTTCATCAATATCTTTAATTCTATGAATTACCCCATCTTTTGCTGGGTTACCGTCTATATTTTTATTTAAATTAATTGGAATAACTTCATTTACTGATTCAATTATTTTATAGCCCAGTTGAACACCAAAAGGTTTATTAGATTTTTGAAATAAATAATATCCATAACTATCACAATCTTCATGAAGTTCTAGCGTAAGATTAAAATATGATAGCTTAAAAATTGATTGGGTCAGTTCTACCTCCAGCGGAGGTGATTTAATCTTGAACATACGGTTTAAATCTATATTATCTTGGTTTTCTCTTTGATTATACTCATATCCGTATGGATTAATGCATGGCAGAATAATTAAATCCCACTTGTTCAAGTATGTTTTATATTTTCCTGATTCTATAAGTGTGCAAATTGTCTCTATTCCAGAAGGTTCATCTCCATGAATCCCAGCCGAAATTAGAACACGTTTGGAATTATTTTGTCCTATAACAATTTTTTGAAATGGATAGTTATGGATGGAATTGTTTATATGACCTAAGGTGTGAACCTTTGATTCAGCATTTAATGCTAGGTGGAGACGATTGAGTACTCGTACATAATCTCTTTTTTTATTAGGGTGCATGTGAAACTTTTATTCCAATTTTTGTGAATACTGACATTCTTCTTTTATAGAGCACGTGGAACATTTAAAACTATTGGCTTTGCAGACATGGCGGCCATGTAAAATAAGGTAATGATGTGCTTTTTTTTTCCATTTATTTGGAGTTATTTTAAGTAGTTTTCTTTCGACTTCTAATACAGATTTCCCTATTGCTAAACCAGTTCGATTCGCTACCCTATATACATGTGTGTCCACTGCAATGGTAGGCTCCCCAAAAGCTTCATTCAAAACAACATTTGCTGTTTTTCTACCAACACCGGGAAGTTGTTCTAATTCTTCTCTTGAATTGGGAATTTTTCCATTATGTTTATCAATTAAAATTCTACAGGTGCGATAAATATTTTTTGCCTTGGTGGGGGCCAAACCAATCCGTTTAATTAGTTGGGTTATTTTTTTTTCACCGCAATTAATAAAAGATTGTGGGTCTGGATTTTGTCTAAAAAGTGAGGGCGTTACTTCGTTAACAATTTTATCGGTTGCTTGAGCGCTTAGAATTACAGCTATCAGTAATTCAAAGTTGCTATTATATGCTAGCTCGGATCGAGGCTCTGGTATGCTTTTGCTTAATTTTAGATATAAACGATGAACTGTTCTGGAACTTAAAATGGAGGACATTTTATAAATAGCTTGTTTAAGCAAATTGTATCGTTTTCATGGAACATCGTGAGCACAACGGACTCCTACCCAGAAATCTTCTGTATTATCAGCCATTCCTGGATAACGGATGGTTGTACGAACGAATTGTTTCTCGTCAACCCATGATCCACCCCGTATTACATGCCAACTAAAGATATCAGATGGTCCTCTTGGATTCATTATAGGACTATTTCTATAATAGAATTCTTCGTACCAATCATTTACCCATTCCCAAACTCCGCCAAACATATCATACAATCCCCAGGGGTTTGGTTTTCGAGTTCCCACAGGGTGGTGTGTGTGTCCCGAGTTCCCCGCATACCAAAGATAATCCCTATCAATTTTACTACCCCAGGGATACTCAGTGGTGGTACCAGCTCTAGCGGCGTACTCCCATTCTGCCTCTGTAGGGAGTCTGTGCCCAATTTTTTGACAGTAGTCATAAGCCTGTATCCATTCTAATTGATTAACAGCAATGTTTGAGCCCTTATAGACTGAATTATTTGTGAAACTTTCCTTTTCCCATTTTTCTTGGGTGACTTCATGCGTATCCAAATAATATGAGTTGAGGCAAACTTTATGAACAGGTCGTTCGCGATCATTAGGGCGTTCTTGAACATCAAGACGAAAAGCTAGATAATCATATATCTTATCGGTTCCCATCATAAAGCATCCTTTCTTGATGAGGACCATACCTTCTAGAGGTGTTTCGGCATATACAGAAGAGTTTATAAATAGGAAGTAAATTGTCACTAAAGAGTATGTCAATTCTTTCATAGCTAATAATTTTACTTTTCAAGTGTGTCTAGGTCAAGACTAGTAAATAATATATAATAAAATCTTTGAGGAATTCATCAAATAGAAAAATTATAGTAAAATAAAAAAATATTGAAGGTTTTACCAATATTGGTCGATAATTAATGTTAATGAATGCTCTAATAAAAGATACAGACACAAAATGGATATTAATCAGCTTTCTGACAGCTGGGTTTATTCTAATTTCCAATAATTATGTTCATGCTCAGTACATAAAAAAAATTGAGATAGAGGCTCTTAAAAACCCAACAAATTGGAACAAATCATTCGAGCCTGGCATAGCATTTACACTTAGACTTAAGAATACTTTAGAAAATTCCGGTCAATTTCAAATATTACAACAGGCTAAAATAACTAATACAAATAATGCTACGAGTTTATTTAATAAACAAAAAATAAGTGAGGAGAAAAATCTAGAAAAATCAGGAGAAAAAAAAACTGATCCAATTGATACATTTAATCAAACCCCTTTAAAACCTCCTTCAAGTCAATATCGTGTTAGTGGACGTATTTTGGTTTTTGACCCTGATACTAGTCACCTAAATAAAGTTGATCAAAAAAAACAAAGGTTCCGCCATAAAGAAAAAGCACATATCAATACTGTTATTGAAATTATAAATTTACGCAATGGACGATCATTAGCAAGGAAGTCATTTAAATTTATTTCAAATGATGGGGAAATACCGTTTAATTCCGATTGGACTACATTTGAATATGAAACATTGAAATTTAAATCCAGTTCCATTGGAAAAGCCTTTTGGAAGCTCAATAATTTGATTACATCCTTCGTTATTCATACTTTGAATAATGTTCCGCTTGAAGGCGACCTTATTTTAGTGGACCTTGATGCTAAAAGCGCAGTAGTAAATCTAGGAAAATCCAATGGTGTTATGGTGCAAGATGTATTTACCGTATTTTCCATGCAAGCTGGTTTTAATGACCCATTAAATCAAATGTCGCTGGGAGACAAATATACCCGTAAAGGAGTCATTAAAATTATTGAAGTGCAGGAAAGGTTTTCTAAGGCTAAGATAATGGCTGGTTTAGACCTTGCTCCGGGAGACTTGATTGTCCCTAAGTATAGAAAAAATAGAAAAAAAACATCAGAAAATCAAGTTTCTCAAAAGAATATCATTTGGGGTTCGTATAAAGGCCTACCTTCCTTATCATACTAATTAGTTTTAGCCGATAATGTACGATAATCTTGAAGAGAAGTCACTTCCATATCTTTGCTACGAAGGGCTTGCAATGCTTTAATCAAAGCGAATGTTCCAGCTATAGTGGTATAGTATGGAATATTTGTAGTGAGAGAAGCTCTTCTTAATGAATATGAATCTTTGATAGATTGCTCTCCCAAAGTTGTATTTACTACGAATTGTATTCCTCCGGAATTAATTTTTTCTACAATATGTGGTGAGCCCTCTTTTACTTTATTTATAGGACAAACTTCCAAATTATTGGTTTTAAGATACTGTGCTGTTCCTTTGGTCGCAACGATATTATATCCGAGTTTAGAAAATTCCTTAGCGATCTCTAAGGCATCTGGTTTGTCCATGTCCTTGACACTAATAAATACAGAGCCTTTATCCAAAAATCGGATACCTGTTGACAACTGGGCTTTAGCAAAAGCCATTCCAAAAGTTTGGTCTATCCCCATAACCTCACCGGTGGATTTCATTTCTGGACCTAAAAGCGTATCTACATTATCAAATTTATTGAATGGAAAAACAGATTCTTTAATCGAAAAATGTGAGACGCAAGCCTCAGCTCTAATTTCCAGTTCTTTTAATGTTTTACCAGCCATTACTAAAGCTGCTAGTTTTGCCAAGGGAATACCAGTAGATTTGCTTACAAAGGGTATTGTCCTAGATGCCCTTGGGTTAACTTCAAGAATAAATATCTCATCATCTCTAATAGCAAATTGAATATTGATTAAACCAACCACACTCAACTCGCGAGCCAGCTTGTATGTTTGATCTTTTATAATTGAGATGATACCCGGTTTTATGGAAAAAGTCGGAAGTGAGCAGGCGCTGTCACCTGAATGAATGCCTGCTTCTTCGATATGTTCCATAATGCCACCTATTATTACATCTTCTCCATCAGAGATTGCATCTACATCAACCTCAATGGCATTCTCAAGAAAATCGTCTATTAGTATAGGGTGTTCTGGAGAAGCCTCAATCGCATGCTTCATGTAATACTTTAGGCGCTCCTGTGTATATACAATTTCCATCGCGCGACCTCCTAAAACATAAGACGGACGGACAACCACTGGATAACCAATTTTTGTTGCGATTACTTTGGCTTCTTCAAATGTTGTTGCAGTTCCATTTGCAGGTTGTTTTAGATTAAGAGTATTCAAGACTTCTGTAAATCGTTTTCTATTCTCAGCTCTATCAATATTATCTGGACTTGTTCCAATTATAGGGATGCCCGCTTTCATAAGAGAAACAGCTAGTTTTAGTGGAGTTTGTCCTCCGAATTGAACTATTACCCCATCAGGCTTCTCCACTTCGACAATATGCGATACATCTTCAAAAGTCAGGGGTTCGAAATATAGACGATCAGAAGTATCATAGTCAGTACTAACTGTTTCAGGATTGCAATTAACCATAATAGTTTCAAACCCAGCATTTTTTAATGCAAAAGATGCATGAACACAGCAATAGTCAAACTCAATTCCCTGACCGATACGGTTTGGACCGCTTCCAAGAATTATAATTTTCTTTTTATCTGACGGATTTGCTTCACATTCATCCTCATAGGTTGAATATAGATATGGAGTGTGCGCTTCAAATTCAGCACCGCAAGTATCAACCCTTTTATACACTGGCTTAATGTTAGCTGAGCTTCGTTTGAAGCTAATATCTTCAGGTTTACAGTTTAGAAGGTTGGCTATATAAATATCAGAATTACCAGCTTTCTTGGCTTTTTCAAGGAGGTTTTTGGATAACCCCTCGATATTTTTTGCCGAAAGTAATTCCACTTCGATATTTAGTATTTCATGAAGGTTTTGAAGAAACCATGGGTCAATGGATGTGATTTTATAAATTTCATCAATTGTAATTCCATGACGCATTGCTGCGGTAATACACCATAGGCGATCCCAGAATGGTTTACGAAGTAACTCGATAATATTATCCTTAATATTTTGATCATTTATATTCGTTTTCTCTATATTATACTTTAAGTCATTAGTGAGCCCAAAAACATTTATCTCCAATGATCTAATAGCTTTATTCAAGGCTTCCTTGAAGGTTCGACCAATAGCCATGACCTCTCCAACTGATTTCATTTGTGTAGACAGAACGGGATCAGTAACAAAAAACTTTTCAAAAGTAAATCGTGGGATTTTTACTACGCAGTAATCGATTGTGGGTTCAAATGATGCTGGCGTAACGCGTGTTATATCATTTTTTATTTCATCTAAGGTATAACCAACCGCAAGTTTAGCGGCAATTTTGGCTATTGGAAATCCTGTTGCTTTTGACGCTAGGGCAGAACTGCGAGAGACTCTTGGGTTCATCTCTATCACTACGATCTCCCCAGTTTTTGGATTCTGGGCAAATTGAATATTAGAACCACCTGTTTCAACTCCAATTTCGCGAATAATATCAATGGCCGCGTTTCGCATCAATTGGTACTCTTTATCAGTTAATGTTTGGACTGGAGCAACGGTAATGCTATCACCTGTATGTATCCCCATCGGATCCAGATTTTCAATTGAGCAGACAATTACTACGTTATCACGATGATCTCTCATTACTTCAAGTTCAAATTCTTTCCATCCTATTAAGGACTTTTCTATTAAAACTTCATGAGTGGGACTTATATTGAGGGCTGACAAGACTAGAGGAGCAAACTCGTCTTCGTTATATGCAATACTTCCACCACTACCACCAAGAGTGAATGAAGGTCTGATAATGGCAGGAAATCCTGTTTTCTTAGTTATTTTCCAGGCTTCTTCAAGAGTTTGAGCATAGTCGCTAGGTGGGACTTTTTGTCCAATACTTATCATTGCTTCTTTGAAGAGTTGACGATTTTCGGCTTTGCGTATTGCATTAACATCAGCTCCGATCATTTGAACCTTATACGCTTCAAGCACACCATTATCATTAACGGCTAGAGCCGTATTTAAACCTGTCTGGCCACCCATTGTGGGAAGTAGAGCGTCTGGACGGTCTTTTTTAATTATCTTTTCGACAATTTCTGGTGTTACGGGTTCAACGTAGGTTTTATCTGCAAAATCAGGATCGGTCATAATGGTTGCTGGATTACTGTTAACTAGAAAAACATCATAGCCTTCTTCTTTTAAGGCTTTGCATGCTTGGGTTCCAGAGTAATCAAATTCGCATGCCTGGCCAATAACAATAGGACCAGCACCAATAATGAGTATTGATTTAATATCAGTTCTTTTAGGCATTAACTGTGATAAATATCATCAAGGTCAATGAGGCGAGAGCGTTCCCATACTAGTTGCATATGAGATAGTTTTTGGATTAATTTTGTCTGAAGGGCCTTTGGCGCACGGATGGTTTTTTCAGAAGTAAATTTTTTTAATTCATTTTCTAGGACCAAAACATTTTTCTCCAAATCAGATCTCTGGGTTTCTAGTCCAGGTAATTTTTTCTTAATTGCAGAAGTTTTATTTTCTGATGGTGACTTTAATAGATTTGTTTTTAGTTTGTCCATTTTACATGAAATTTTATGCAGGTCTTTTTTTTGGCTATCAAGTTGAGCAGACATGTTTTTTAACTCTTTTTTATTCATTTGAATAATATTGCTGATCTGCTTAGTCTCTCCTATGATATATTTCTTGGCTTTTATAGGATGAAAGCAAAAGCTTCCAGTGAAATGATAAATGTGATCATATAAAATAAGTCGCCCTTCAAAAATGCCGCTCTTACTGAAAATCAATTTCCCTAATGACTCATTGACCTCGTACACTTTATTGTCAAACAAGTTGAGTACTTTTACGTAGTAATCACTAATTTTTTTAACAATGAACAATCCATGAATATTATTAGCAAACATTTCAAAAGTTTGTAGCATGTTAGATGAACGGTTTTCTTTGTTTTTCTGTATTAATGTATCGAGTAATGATTGATCAGTATCTGAAGAAATACGATCAAAAATATACCACTCAAGAAATAATGCCATTCGATTTTCATAGGATTTATCATCTTCATAAATATTGCCAGTAATTGATTGGTACTCTTTTCGAGCATCTATAATATTATTAGAACAATTATCACCAATCGCAATATCAACCAATATATTAAGGTTATCTTTTATCATTTTTGCCTATCCATAAGATCGATAAATTCTTTAAATAAATATGATGAGTCATGCGGTCCTGGTGATGCTTCAGGATGATATTGTACAGATAAAATAGGGAATGAATTATGGCGAATTCCTTCGACCGTATTATCATTTAAATTAATTGATGTGACACTATAATCACTATTTATAGATTTAGAATCGACTGTGAATCCATGATTCTGTGATGTTATCTCAACTTTTTGGTTTTCCAGATTGATAACAGGTTGATTTCCACCATGATGGCCAAATTTTAATTTAGATGTACTTGCTCCCAAAGCAAGAGAGAGTATTTGATGTCCCAAACATATACCAAATAAAGGAACTTTACCGATGAGAAATTTTACATTATCTGATGCATATTTTACTGCGGATGGATCCCCAGGCCCATTAGACAGAAATACTCCACTTGGATTCATTGCGAGAACGTCTTTTGCAGGCATTGATGCCGGAACAACTTTTACTTTACATCCCACCTTAGTTAACATGCGAAGTATATTTCTTTTAATTCCATAATCATATGCAACAACAAAGTGACTATTGCTGATGGCTATATGTTTCTTAAATCTAGTTTTACCGTTGATTAATTGCCACTCACCCTCATTCCAATCATAAGGTTCTGAGCAAGTAACCTCCTTAACCAGGTCACGACCTTCAAGGCCAGGTAAATTAGCAGCTCGCTCAACCAAAGTTCGTTGATCGGTATCTAGAGTTGATAGTATAGCTTGTTGTGCTTTAGTTTTTCTAATATGGCGAGTCAACGCCCTAGTATCAATTCCTTGAATTCCAACGACATTATGTTTAGCTAAAAAAGCTCGTAATGTACCTTGAGATCGCCAATTACTGGGAGTGTCGCTCAATTCTTTAATAATCAAAGCTGAAAGGTAAGGTCGCTCTGATTCAAAATCTTCCGAATTAATACCGTAATTACCGATGAGTGGATAAGTCATAACCACCATTTGTCCGTAATAAGAGGGATCCGTTATGACTTCCTGGTAACCAGTCATACTGGTATTAAAAACAACCTCTCCATCTACATCGCCTAGAGCACCGAAGGCCGTACCTTTAAATACCCTTCCATCGGCTAAAGCCAAAACAGCTGTCATAATTTTATTATATTAGTTGTATTAAAATATATTAATTTGGAATGTTAGAATAAACCACTTTTCCACTTACAAGTGTGTGAATCACTTTTCCTTTAACTTCCCAACCATCAAATGGGCTATTTTTGCTTTTTGAATGAAATTTTGATTTATCAACTTTATATTTTATATTTGGATCAAAAACTACAATATCTGCCTGTTGCCCTAATGAAAGATTTCCAGAATTAAGATTAAAAATATCAGCGGGTGAAGATGTGAGTTTTTTGATTGCATCACTCAATGAAAATATACCTTCATCAACTAATTTAAGGGTAAGGGGAAGGGCAGTTTCTAATCCAACTATTCCAAAACAAGCATTTTGATATTCAACTTGCTTGTCTGCAAGGTCATGAGGAGCGTGATCGGTGGCTATAATATCTATTGTTCCATCTCTTAGGCCTTCTTTGATGTATTTAACATCATTAGCCGAACGAAGAGGAGGACTCATTTTCGTGTTTGTGTCATAACCACGTACGGCTTCATCTGTCAAAATGAAGTGGTGTGGTGCCACCTCACAGGTCACTGGTAGCCCTTGGGCTTTCGCCTGACGTACCAAATCTACAGATTTACCACTACTAATATGTGCAACATGCAGTCGTCCTCCAGTTTTTTCAAGCAAGGCAATGTCTCGATAGACCATTATATCCTCCGCCTCCGAAGGCATGCCCTTTAAGCCCAGTTCCGTTGACACTGCGCCCTCATTCATACAGCCGCCATGTGTTAGATCTAAAATTTCGCTATGCTGAATTAATGGAAGTTTAAACATCTTGCTGTACTCAAATGCTCTGCGCATTAATTCATTATTCATAACGGGGCGCCCATCATCAGAAAATGCTATGGCTCCTGCATCTTTGAGTTCTGCCATTTCTGATAGACGATTTCCTGAAAGTCCCTGCGTAATTGCACCAATAGCATAAACCCTAACAATTCCTTTTGCCTGGGCTTGCGATAAGATTAGTTCTGTAACGGAACGATTGTCATTTACTGGGTTAGTATTTGGCATGATAGCAACTGAGGTGAACCCACCAGCCGCTGCGGACTGACACCCTGATTCTATCGTTTCTTTATATTCAAAGCCCGGTTCCCTGAAATGAACATGCATATCTATGAACCCAGGCGAAACTACACAACCTTCGGCATTAATTATTAACGGTTTTTCCATTTCACTAATAGTTATTTTCCCAGGGGATTGAATAGCTAGAATTTTACCTTTATCAATCAATATATCTTTCTGGGTGTCTAAGCTATTAAATGGATCAATGACCCTCCCGTTCTTAATTATTGTTGTCATCACTTCCTCCTAAAAGGAGATACATTAAAGCCATTCTTACGGCAACACCGTTAGTAACCTGATTTAAGATGAATGACTTTCTGCTTTCCATTACATCTAAAGCAATTTCAATACCACGATTTACGGGACCTGGATGAAAAATCAATACATCGTCTTTCGCCTTTTCCAGAGCTTTAGAAGTCAGACAATATAGATTGGAATATTCACGAAGGCTAGATAGTAAGTATTCGTTTTGTCTTTCCGTCTGAATACGAAGCATCATAATTATATCCATGTCTCGAACTGCGTCCTCAAGATAATAACTAACACTGACCCCCATATTTTCTATTTCAATAGGTATCATGGTAGGGGGGCCGACAAGCTTTATATTCATACCCATAGTTTTCATCGCGTAAATATTTGATCTAACGACTCGGCTATGAGCTATATCACCAACGATTGCTACGTTTAAGCCTTCGAGACCTCCATTAGCTTCTCTGATAGTTTGAAGGTCCAAAAGAGCTTGAGTCGGATGTTCATGAAATCCGTCACCTGCATTAATAACAGGACAATTAATAAACTGGGAAATCATTTCAGCGGCTCCAGAATGAGAGTGGCGGACTACCATAATATCTGGTTGCATTGCTTCAAGATTTCGAACGGTGTCAATTAAATTTTCACCTTTGGCAGCACTACTGGTTGAACCAGAAATATTTATGACATCTGCACTTAATCTTTTGCCGGCAATTTCAAATGAAGCGCGGGTTCTGGTACTAGGTTCAAAAAATAAATTAATTAAAGTTTTTCCTCTAAGAGTGGGAACCTTTTTTATTGAGCGAGTTGAAATTTCTTTAAAGGAATCGGCTGTATCTAAAATAATTTCTATGTCTTCCTTCAATAAACCATTTGTTCCTAAAATATTTTTTGGTTTAAACATTGTTAATTTTAGTTTAATTATCGGTTATGCGTACTTCATCAACACCATCTTCTTCCCTCAATAAAACTTGAACTCGGTTATCTTTTGAAGTGGGAATATTTTTACCGACATAATCAGGACGAATTGGTAGTTCTCGGTGCCCACGATCTATTAAAACACCTAATTGAATGATGGAGGGCCTGCCAAAATCAATTAGAGCATCAATAGCTGACCTTATAGTTCTTCCAGTAAAAAGTACATCATCTATCAAGACAATTTTTTTTCCATCCAAAGGGAATGAGATGTTTGTTTTTTCTACAACGGTATTAAATTTCCCTGATCCAAGATCATCGCGATACAAAGTTATATCAAGAATTCCAAAATCAACTTCGGTATTTTCTATACTATTAATTTTATTTTTTATCCGCTGCGCTAACGCCACGCCTCTGGTACGAATTCCTACTAAGGCCAAGTTACTAGCCCCTTTATTTTTTTCTAGTATTTCATGGGTTATACGGGTAATTGCCCTGGAAATATCTTTTGCATTAAATACAACTGTGGTCAATGGAAACTCCATTTATAAGCAAAAAAAAGCCCCCTTAGGCTGTCAGCAGCCGCAAGGAGGTAGTTTATTTGTGTTTGTATGTAGTACCATCGAATCCCTTAACGGCATCTCTGTACCGATTTAAAGAGTTTCTAACATATTTAAGTCTATAAAATGGGCGGATACATGTCAAGAGTTAAAAATTTAATCTATGAATATTCTCTCTTTATCCGGCTTTATTTTTTTTCCAAGTAATTGTTGTATCACCTTTACGGATTTTTAATTGGCATCCTAGACGCATTCCTTCTTCAAGATCTTCAGGCAACAAATATTCTTTTTCTTCATCTGTTATTTTTGATAAATTTTGATTGCCATTAACCACAGATAGTTCGCAAACTCCACAAGTACCTTCCGTGCAACCAAATGATAAAGAAACACCTATTTCATCACAAATTTCAATTAATGCGCTTCCATCCTCAACTTCATGGATTATATTATCAGGCTTAAAATGTATACGAGCCATTTCTTCTCCATTTTAATCAATTAATTATTAGATCTTTGAGGTTTAAAGTCCAGTGGCTTTCAATTTATGAATTAATTGGAGCTGATTTTCGGTTAATTCTTTTGGATATTTCACAATAACACGAACAAACTGATCTCCCCTTATCTTACTACCGTTAGAGGAAATACCCATCCCCTTAAGTCTAAGTTTAATATTGCTTTGAGTGCACGGTGGAATTTTTACCATTTTTGATTCTTTTAATGTAGGAACTTCAAGGGTTGTTCCAAGTAAAGCTTCAGTTAAACTTATCTCCTTATTTATGATTATATTCTCTCGCTCTCTTTTAAAAATTGGGTGTTTCTTAACCCGTATTTTTAAATATAAGTCTCCTGGTGGTCCTCCATTAATGCCAGGTTGACCCTTGCCTACTAACCGTAAACGACGACCATCTTTTGATCCTTCTGGTACTTTGAAACTTGCTTTTACTTTTTTTCGATTTAGCTCAATTATTACAGTTCTTGTGGTACCAAGTGCAGCTTCTTCAAAAGAAATATAAAATTCTTGGCGTATATCTCTCCCTTTTCTGACCCTTGGCCCTCCAAAGCCGTGCCCCGACGAGAAGGATTCAAGGTCTGGGAATTCACCTCTACCGCTAAACCCTGATTGAGAACTAAAACCGCTGAAAATATCACCAAAATCAAAGTCTCTAAAAATATCTTCTCGTGAAAATCGTTTATGGAATCCATCACTACCAAACTGATCATATTGGGCTCGTTTTTTTTTGTCACTCAAGACGGCGTACGCTTCATTAACCTCTTTGAACTTTTCTTCAGCTTTAAGGTTGCCTTTATTTCTATCCGGGTGATACTCCATGGCCTTTTTTCTGAATGCTTTTTTTATATCTTCTTCAGAAACGCCATGAGCAATCTCGAGCAAGGAATAATAATCTTTCACTTATCTAACCAGTTGATTTATTAAGAGTTTTATTATATTATTGAACATGTTACAGCGTGATTATAAAACAATTTTCATAAAATGATGATTAAAAAAAATACATTGCTAATCATATCTTTTTCATTTTTTGCCTGTTCGATTAATTCACAAACGATTGATTCATCAATTAATCCTGCGGACCGTCATCTTTGGTTACCAAAAAATGAAAATGATTTAGAAAAACGACGATTGCGCCAAACTCACCTTGATGGAGTAGCAAAAGAGATTGAAACACTATTTTCCAATTTAGAAACGATTGTTCCTAAGGAAAATAATATGCGCCAAGGAACAAAGGATTTTATAGCAGAAATCAAATCATTGGATTCTAATAGAACCAATCAAATTGCCAATGAAAAAAAACGTATAGATTTATTGGCCAAGGAATTAAAAGAAGTTCGATTAAGCAATAAAGAAATTAATAATCAGGTTGTAAATATACACCTTGCGCCTGTTTTTACTAAAGAAGAGTATATAGATGCGCTTTTATATTTTAAAAAAGGCAAGTATCAAAAAAGTGCTAAGTTATTCAAAAATATGCTCCGCTTAAATCCACCGCATTCGTTAGTTGACAATATTATGTTCGGTTTAAGTATGTCACATTTTAAATTGAAAAATTTTTCAAAAACAATAGTTCCACTATCTCATATAATTAAAGAATATCCTAATAGTGACAAATGGTTTATGTCGCATGTTATGCTAGCTTTAGTAAATGAAAAGTTAGGAGAAAAAAGTCAGGCTCTTTACATACTCGAACAAGGTTTAAAAAATGACCCTCCATACTTCATCCGTTCTGTAATCAATAATTTAGTTGATCTTATACAAGGTTAAACCATTCCAAACGATAAATAATCGATTTATAATTAATTTTGATAATGAATAATGAGCTTTGGGTAGTTCATGTTTATTTGTAGACTTTTTTTCTGACGAATCCTTTTACTTCAACCGTTGTATAATAAACATACGTAATTTATTTTAGACGAATAAAAACCTTGCTATCATACCAAGAAATCATCAATAAAATCGATCAGCTAGAGGAAGCTAATATATTAATATCTGCTTTTGAATTACGTATTTTTTCTATATTGGACAAATATTGCTTATCCGCTAAGCAAGTATCAAATGCTGCCAATACACAATTAGATTGTACAGAAATACTCCTTAATGCCCTAGCATCCATGGGTGCTTTGAAAAAGGAAGTTAACAAGTACAGAAATACCCATTCAACATTTAAATACTTTTGTGAATCCAGCGAAGACTATAAAAAAGGCACGATTATGCTCAAACAAGAAAATAGAGATGAATACGAGCAACTTGCCAGAATTATAAAAGAGGGGAGGGACTACGAATCTTTTGATCAAGAGGACGATCCAAAGTTTAGACATTTGTTTACTTATGCAATGCATGAACGTAGTGAATTATATGTTGACAAAATTGCAGAAATTGTAACTAAAAAACCTGTCGGGAAATTAGTCGATCTTGGTTGTGGCCCTGGGTCATACAGCGTAGCTATTTTAAGAAAAGATAAAAATGGAACTGCCGTTTTAATCGATAGGCCTATAGCGGTTAAAGTGGCAAAATTAATTCACAAGAATCACACCACATATAAGCGTCTAAAATTTATTAGTGGTGATTTATTTAAAGATGATTTCGGTGCTGATTACGACACGGTCTTTTTATCAAATATCCTGCATATTTACAATCAGCGGGAAAATAAAATGTTATTTAAAAAAATATATAGAGCGCTTAATAAGGGAGGGCGTTTTATTCTGTATGATTTTTTTCTTAAAAATAATCGAATTGAACCATACGATGCCGCATTATTTTCTATTACAATGCTTTTATATACGAAAACTGGAAAATCTTATACATTTGGCGAAGTGGAGATGCTTTTAAAAAATGAAGGGTTTAGCCGTTTCAAAAGAATAAATGTGGGCCATGGTTCTAGCATTATTGAGGCCATAAAAATTAATTAAGTAGTTTTAACCAACATTCAAAGCCACGAGATAAATATTTGCTTGTTTTGATTAATACGCTAAGAAAATCACGGTCTCTAATAATTTTTAGTTGAAGGATATTATTTTTTAGTATTTCTTCTTCGGCTTCAAGTATTTTTCTATTCCTCTGGTTCCACTCAATAAATCCAAGGTAATCATATCCCTGCATTAAATCCAGAGTGGTGATATCGTTTAATAATCCTCTGTAAAGACCCTCCATTGTCAAAACAAACTCCTCACCATGGGTTGAAAATTTATCATTTATGATAAATTTATTTTCTATATCATTTAATTCAGAAGTTAGTCGATTAAAAATTCTTTTTTGTTTGGTTACTGAATGATAGAGCTCTTTCTTTTCGTTTAAAAGTTCTCTTCTGTATATAGAATTACTTGTTTTGTTCTTACTTTTTATTTGACAGTAACTATGCAAGGCTTCTCTTAAAGATATATTTTCAGCTCCAGGAATATTAACTCCCCCTTCTGTGGCGTTTAGAATACGGGGACATCCATTAAATTCACTTTTAAATTGAAGCTTGTATGTCTCCATTGCCCTTGTAGTATTTGAATATTTGTCGAATATATTCAATGCTTGAGTAATTGCAGGAGAAAGGTTTTTATATTTATTATATTCAAGCACATCTAATGTTTGATCCGAGTTTATTTTATCCTGACTTGCTTGATTGTAAAAAGAACCCGTGCAGTGCATGCGATGGCCATCAAAAGATAAATCTTGCCCAACTAAAATGATTGGATCGCATCCAAAAAATCTGGATGTATAAAAGGCTGAATGCGCTACTGAAAATACATTTCCTAAAGACCCTTTTTTTTCATTGTGTTCAGATAACCATTTGGCTAGGGATACTTTGCTGTCTACAGCAATACTCTTGTCTTTAAATAGAGAGGTAATTGATGAAGGTATACAGGGGTCATAAATTAAATATAAGTCATTTGGAATTGCTTCAATATTAAATGAATGAACTGTATCCTCATTTGGATCCACTGCTACCACAAAATCTGGTTTTATATTATTTTTTAAAAGAGGTTTTAATGCCGTCCCCACTGAAATAACAATAATATTACTTCTTGCGCTCTTAATGAGACTTATATTTTTATCAAGAGATGGTCCAGCTGAAACTACTATTGCAGGGCATCCTTTAAACTTATTTTTTAATGTCTTTATGCCGGGACTATTTATTATTGATTGGCCATTATCAAATATATTTTTATAAAACTTTTTTGAAAAAGCAGCTTGTGTATTTATATCGATCCGAAACTTTTGATATATCTGTATTATTTCATTATTTACTTTTGTATAATAATCCTTTTCAAATTCAATTAATGGTTTGAATTTTATTGGTATATAACCGTAAATCGCTAAATTAATGCTGTCCTTCTGGAGAATTGCTTCTAATTTATCTGGATTAATTCCAATATGAAAGGTAACCCCAGGATGATTTATAACAGAGGAAAAGTCATTATGGGTAAATGCTAATTTCGCCAGAGATGGATTTTTTTCAATCACAATAATCCTAACTTGTGAAGAAGTTTTTCTAATTAATTCATGCAGATGGTAGCCTAGTCCAAGTCCGCTAACAATAAAGTTAGTTTTCTGTTTTATATGGCAAGCACTTATAAATTGGAGCGCTTCTTGTTTTGGATCATATTTGCTATGTAGAAAACGACTTTTCCCGTCATTATAAATTATCGATAAAGTAGGGATTCCACATTTTGAAGTCAGTATTTGATATCTTTTATCAGGACTAGTATTTTTCAGAAGATAGCAAGCTTCAGGTGATTTTTTATTTAATAGTTTTATATTTTCTTTAAAAAAATTCAGCATAAAACCCAAATATTTGTTACCGCATTAATTTTATTGCCTAATTTAGGTATATTTTTGCAGGCATTTATCTCATCGGAATATTATTGGTTATGGTTTATTCATTGCTGAAAAATAAAATAACTCCCATGTAGCGTATACACCCTGATTAGTTGAAAAATTTTCATCATAACTTCTAATCAAGTGTCGTAACCCTTCATGACTGGTCATTCTGATGGGAGCCGCGCCTAGTTGCTGAAGATTCTTCAGCAATGTTAAAGTACTAGGATAAAAGGACTTGTGAACTTCTGAGGCAGATGATTTTAAGATAAATCCGGCATCTTTAATGAAATTTTTCCATTTATTGAACGGTAAAAGAAGGGCAGGGCTTTTTACTGAGGCGGTTTTTCGAAATTCTGCAAGAGTTGAAGGTCCAAATGTACTAAATATTAAATTACCCTCTGGCTTAACGTAAGATTTTAGGAGTCTCAGTGTATCCGCTGGCTTCTTAAACCATTGAAAAACTGCATTGGCTGCGATCATATCGACTATTTGAAACTTCATAACTTCAGCGTTACCAACCATAATCCGAGTGGTTCGTGGGAGAGATAATTTTGCTTGCAAGCGTTTGACCATCTCATTTGAAATATCATTAAGAATGATTTTTTTTATTTTGTGGGCGAGCAAATGTTTAGTGAATAAACCAGTTCCACAGCCTATTTCCAATACTTGGTTTGGTATTTCTTTTGGGAGAAACGACGCCAATCTTTCTGCCATCATTTTTTGGAGACGAGCATGTCTATCATAACTACGTGCGTACTTAGTAAAACTTAACGCAATGACGGATTCTATTTCGGTTTGTTTTTTTTGACTTACCATTTTATGGAAGCAGGAATAGGAGGGTCTGAGACCCCAGTTTGTTAACTATTGGGGTTGAGGATTGTGTAGTCGATAATAGATAGGTAAAACTAGTGACTTATAATGTTAGCTAATTTTTTAAGCAATCTATCTGGTGAATGGCCGGCCCCCAATACTATTTCGGTATGTGGAACCAATTTTTTTAATTTAGTAGCATCAATAAAAACATCTTTATCTCCAACGATAACCTGAAAATCCAAAACTGAATTTTTTGTTGCTATGAAAGATTGAAGAAACTCCAAACCCTTGATTAAAATAGATCGGTTTGGTAATGTTTTCAAAAGTATTCTGGGGAAAGGAATGTCACAATTCGCATAAAAATCCACTAATGGAGCATCACTTTCATTCTGTTTTATTAATTTTATAAGATATTTCAATTGAGCAGCAGTTGTTTTTCCGCCCATCTCATGTTCCTTAGTGAATGCAAGAATTGGTGCGAGAACAGCCTTGATTGACCCTTTTGGGAAAAACTCTCTATGCCTGAACATCCATAGACTACCTAATGAGTAGCCAAGATATAAGTCGGCTGGTACTTCACTTATTTTACTTCTGGCTTCTTCAGAATCAAATGGATCACTTGGATAAATCACGTTGATTTCTGAATTTCTAAAATATTTACCTATTTGTTCAGAAAACCATTCTGGTGGAATTGCCCAACCTGAAATTGCAGTAATTTTCATCGTCTTGACCATTCCTTTACAATGGAAATAAATGGTTCTAGTTTTTCTTTAGATAATTCTGAGTTCAGAGATACCCTAATTCTTGAGCTTTCCCGCTGTACTGTTGGTGGTCGGACCGCACCCACCAAGATACCTTTATTCATGCATATTTCTTGAAACTTCAATGCATCTTCAGACTTGCCGATTAATATAGGTACTATAGGAGTGTGAAACTTAGTTTCTACATCCATAAACTCTACTAGGGTATTTCTCAACCACTGCGAGGTCTTTTTAAGAATTTTTCTTTTATTGTCAGCCATCTTCAATATATCAATTGTGGCTAAGGCAACTCCTACTTGGTGTGGCGAAAGAAATGTGGAATATATATATTCTCCAGATTTATTTGTAAGATATTCAATTACTGTAGATAAATTTGTCAAAACATAAGCGCCCATACCTGCAAGAGCTTTTCCAAAAGTACCTATTATAATATCAATACTCTCTTGAACACCAGTTTCCTCGGCCAGACCAGCCCCTGTTTTCCCTAAAACCCCTGTTCCATGTGCTTCATCAAGAATTAAAATAAATGGATAGTTATTTTTTAACTTAACTAAACGGTTCAAATCAGGATAATCTCCGTCCATACTAAAAATACTTTCTGTGATAACAAATAGGGAAGCATATTTGTACTGATTATTAAATAATAACTCTTCTAGTTGATCCAAATCCAAATGGTTATAACGTTTGAAATTTTTAGACCCTTGCCTTAAGACTTGTCCCATCGAATGATGAATAAGTTTATCTATTAAAATAAGATCGTCTTTACCTGGCAAATGTTTCAATAAAGCTTGATTAGCCATAAAACCGGAGTTAAACAGCATTCCATATTTTTTGTTTTTCCAATTTAGTAATTTATGAATTAATTGTTCATGGCACGGAAGGTAACCAGATAAAAGCGGAGATGCACCACTTCCTGTCCCATACTCTTTGGCAGTTTTGCTAGCGGCGGCCAAAACTTCTTGATCATAGCGTAGCTGGAAGTAATCATTTGTAGATAAATTTAATGATTTGTAATCGAATATACGAGTTTCTCTATAAAGACTTTCGCTGCGACGAATATTAAGTTCGTTTTTTAAGCGTGACTCGAATGATTCTACCAAGGAATTATATTTCTTATTTGATTGGCTAATATAAAAGTTTTTTTAATTATGGTACAAATATATATTTAAGTCAAAAACAACACCTTTTTGGGGAGTAGTTTGTGTCCGAAATTGATGATGACGGGAAAATATGGTTGCGGGGACACACTAAACCGGAATATGGCATACGAATCGGAGAGTTATATTTTGTTATCAGCAAGGAAGACTCTGAGCAAATAAACTGTTTCATTCATGAAAATAATCTTTTGGTAGATCTACATAATTCCATGGATAAGTATAGAATAATTCTCAAATTTTCTCTGGATTTAAAACCCAGTTCTCTTGGCACGCTATTTAATGGATTTAAAAAAACTAAGCATGCTGACATAAAGGCGATAACGTATAAAGATAAAGAAGTAAAAAAATTAGTGATCGATGGAGAGACTTATCAATATAACAGCGATAATTTGATTGATCCTGTTAAAATATTACAATTGGCTGGTTGGAAATAAAATTAAGTATATTTACTATTGCGTATTAATCTTGCTGCATTATGTTCTCTTTCTTCTGGATCTAAAAACTCGATGTCACCATTTCTAAGGTCAATTCGCAACTGGCCATTATCGTTTTTATCACTGGACCATAAATAATGCGAACATTCGGTCAAAAAAACCGTTGGTATATGGATTTCATTGCCCTCCCAGTCTTGCTGAATCAATGATTCATCGTATAATTGAAGTATCTCTTCTTTATTAGGAAGCCGCCAATCCGATTGGCCTCCAGCATAAATCTGATTCATTAATTGAGCATAGTTGATTCCCTCTTGATAATTTACCCATTTGCCCAAATCTCCATATGAATCTTTTGGTAACCACTCGTTATTATTTTTAGTATCTAGGATTACCCCTCTAGCTGTATCTTGATACCTACTCGTATTATCTGTCATAAGAAAATATAAAAAATATTAAAGTTAAAACGTTATCATTTTTACAATGAATCTTCAAAGAAATTTAAAAATAATCTATGTAAAGATTTGGTTATTGGACCAGGCTTTCCATTACCAACCTTTTGACCGTTGACGCTACATACGGGTAGAATTTCTATTCCAGTATTTGTTATAAATACTTCATCAGCCTCATAAATATCAACTTCATTAAGCCTTTCCTCCTTGTAAATAATTTTATTTTCTAAAGCAATATCCAATACTGCCTGACGAGTTATACCAGGTAGCACAAATTCATTTACAGCGGGAGTTTTTAATTCATTTCTTTTGATTATAAAAATATTAGAGGTGGATCCTTCAGAAATATTATTATTATAATCAAGCATAACCCCTTCGAAAGAACCATCCTTTAAAGCCCTTTCTCTTATTAATACCTGAGAGAGATAATTGCAGGATTTTATTTGTTCATCAACTCCTGTAATCCTAGAAGCACTATCCCTAAATAAGGAAATTGGAACTCCTTTTTTGTAAGCTTTATTTGATAGCGGAGTTGTGGGTCTTGCTTGAATTACAACTGTGGGTGATAGTTCATGATCAATGTTCATTCCTGGGTTCTGCTCACCACGTGTAACTGTAATCCGAATAATTGAATCTGATAACCCATTAATATCTATAGTTGAGTAAATAGCAGACCGCATTTCATTTCTTGTCATGGGTAGTTCTAGAAAAATTAGATGTGCAGACTTAATTAAACGGTCAAGGTGTTCTTCAAGTCGAAATATTTTATTAGAATAAGCTCTTAATGTTTCAAACAAGCCATCGCCATAAGAGAACCCTCTATCTAAGATAGAAACTTTTGCCTTATCGAGTGTCCAGAAAAGTCCATTTATATATATAATGGGTAAAGGCATTATTGTTATTCTTTCGTGTCTGACAAAACCCTTATCATTGCAGCGGCTTTTGATAATGTTTCTTCATATTCCTTTTTAGGGTCAGAATCGGCGACTATACCGGCACCCACATGAAAAAAGGCTTTCTCATCTTTTAAAATTATAGTACGAATTATAATATTTAAATCTAATTGACGAGTAAAACCAATATAACCGAACGATCCAGAGTATGGACCTCGGTTAGATGGTTCCAATTCATGAATTATTTCCATGCAACGTATCTTAGGACAACCAGTAATTGTACCACCAGGAAATAAAGCTTTTAAAAGGTCATAAATAGTAGATTGTTTTTTCAACTTTCCTTTTATATTGGAAACGATATGGCTTACATGTGAATACTGCTCAAGAAACATAAGGTCTGTTACTTCGACTGATCCAGTCTGGCAGATTCGACCCATATCATTTCTTTCTAAATCAACAAGCATAAGATGTTCAGCACGTTCTTTTTCATTGAGCATTAATTCTTTTGTCAAACAGGCATCCTTTTGGGCGTCATCGCCCCTTGGGCGGGTTCCAGCAATTGGTCTAGTTTCCAAACTATCATCTTGGACTTTTATGAGACGTTCGGGTGATGAACTGACAATAGAAAAATTAGAGAATCGCAAAAAACCAGAAAAAGGTGCAGGGTTTACTACACGTAATTTTTGAAAAAGTTTTAAAGGATCTCCTTTAAATTCAGTTTCAAGGCGCTGGGATATATTTGCCTGATATATATCACCTTCGCGAATATAAGCTTTGGTGCGGTCAACCCTATCCTTATAATCATCCGATGATAAATTTGATTGAAAATTATTTAAATTTAAATAAGTTGATTTATTTTCCTTAGTTTCTATTTTTTTAATTTTACTTTCTGAGTGAATTGAATGAATTTTTATCAAGACTTCATCTATTTCTTTTACGTATTGATTATAATCTGAATTATCGCTAATTGGTTCAGATGCAATCACATATTTTAATTCGTGTGTAGTATGATCATAGACAATTACTCTATCAACTTGCATGAAATAAGCATCAGGTAATCCTAGATCATTATGTTTTCTTTTTGGTAAATCCTCAAATAAATCGCAAGCTTCATATGAAATGTAACCGACCCATCCACCCCAAAAATGAGGTATAAATTTATAATTTGGGATATTATAGGAAAAATTTAAGGTATCCCACCCTTCTTTAGCAGACCCAATAAATGGTTTAGTATTTATATCTAAACTTATTGATGCGTGTTTATTTTCGATCATCACGTAACGTTTATTAGATGTACCAATAAATGTATAGCGTGAGGTTTCATTAAAGCCTTTTCCGCTTTCAAACAAAAACCCTTCATCACTTTTGTCATATAAGTTTTTAAATATAAGAGTGGAGTCAAAGTTTGTGATGTAACTTTTCCCAAAGATTGGGACTCGATTATATGTTTTGGCCCATTCATTAAATTGTTTCCCTGTCGGATAGATATTCATTATCAGTTTCTATAATATTAAATTATATGATTAGAAATCATTTGATAACGATTTAGGGAAGGAAAAGAGATTTACTCGTATCTTAATGCATCGATTGGGTTGAGGTTTGCCGCCTTTCGGGCAGGATAAAATCCGAAAAAAACTCCAACTGCCACCGAGAAACCAAAAGCTAGCATGATGGATTGGGTAGAAACGATCGTATCCCATCCCCCTATTTTGGATACGGATCGAGAAATTAGAATACCAATTGCTATTCCAATACCTCCTCCTATGAAACTTATAAGGACAGACTCAATTAGAAATTGCTGCATGATTTCACTCTTTTTGGCTCCGATCGCGATTCGTATACCTATTTCTCTCGTGCGCTCTGTAATTGATACTAGCATAATATTCATTATCCCAATTCCTCCAACTAGAAGCGAAATAGCAGCAATTCCACCAAGAAGATAGGTGAAAGTCTTAGCGGCCTCTCCCCAACTATTTAGCCATTGAGATGAGTTTTGGACATGAAAATCGGAATCTTCATTTTCTCGAATACTATGACGGATTCTAAGTAGTGAATCGATATCTTTTTTAATTATCTCCAGATTAACTACGTTGTCTGCTTGTACATCAATTGACTGTACATTATTCATTCCAAATAATCGTTTTTGAGCAGTAGTAACAGGAATAAATATTTGATCATCTGGATCGAACCAACTAAGAGCTCCCTTTGTTTCAGTGATACCAATAATAAGGTAATTATTGCCATCTACTTTGATCTCTTTCCCGATCGGATTCATATCACCAAACAAATTTTTTACAACAGTTGATCCTAGGACAGTAACTCTTCTAGTTAAACGAATCTCCTCTTCATTAAAATAGCGCCCTCGATCTAAAATGAAATTCGCTAACCTTGCATACTCACGACCGGTGCCACGAACGGTAGTATTGGTATTTTTATTGCCAAATTTAAGCTGCGCAGAGCGATATACTTGTGCAGCGACCCCTGTTATGAGAGGAACGTGTTGCTTAATCGCTGTTGCATCTGACAATACTAAGGTTTTTACACTATCCGATGAAACGTGACGTGTTTTTTTCCGGCCTGGTTTAATTGTGATAATGTTGGTTCCAAATTTTGCTATGGTGTTTAAGGTTTGCTGACGCGCACCTTCACCTATAGAAATCATTGAAATCACGGATGCCACACCTATAATCATTCCTAGAGCAGTTAAAAAAGTACGCAAAGTGTTTGCAATTAGGCTTCGTAAGGCCATTTTAAGAAGGTCATATAAAAGCATTATACCGACACTCTCTTTGTTGAAACATCTTCATATAATCTTCCATCTTTCATTTGAATGATACGATGAGCCATATTGGCTATGTCCATTTCATGGGTCACAAGGATAATAGTAGTCCCTTCAGCATTAAGTCGTGAAAATATATTTATAATTTCATTTCCTGTAGCGGTATCAAGGTTTCCTGTTGGTTCATCCGCCAACACAATTGATGGATTATTAACAATTGCTCGTGCAATAGCTACTCGCTGACGTTCACCACCAGAAAGTTCATTTGGTCTATGCTTGGCTCTTTCACCAAGTCCAACTCTCCGTAAGGCATCTTGTGCGTTCCTTTTAGAATTTTGAATTCTTCCATACAAAAGTGGGAGTTCCACATTTTCTAATGCTGAGGCTCGGGGAAGTAAATTGAAGTTTTGGAAAACAAAGCCTATTCTCTGGTTTCTAATTTCTGCTAATTCATTTTGGCTCAATAATCGGATGTCTATATTTTCTAAATGATAGGATCCAGAGGAGGGGAGGTCTAAGCAACCAAGCACATTCATTAAAGTCGATTTTCCACTTCCTGAAGGCCCCATAATAGCGACAAATTCCCCTACATTTATGCGGAATGTTACATCCTTCATCGCGTTTACTTCTAAATTTCCATGCTGGTAGGTCTTACTGAGTTTATTGGCCTCAATCATAATAAATTATTTTGAACGAAGCATCCAAAGTATTTTTTTCAAGGATGACCCTTTACTCACAGAATTCGCAGCATCAGCAAGTTGTTTTTCCCAGTCCCCAACAACTACTTCTTGGCCATTTTCAAGTCCAGAGATAATTTCTGAATATATAGGTGTTTGAATCCCAACTTTAATTTCTCTTTTATTTGGAACTTCCACTTTAAGAATCATAGCGTAGGACGTATCACCATCACGTCTTACAGCCTCTCTTGAAATATATATAGTATTTTTTACCTTGTTAGTGATGATATCAACATTGGCAGTCATCATGGGTTTTAAAATTTTTTTTCCCTTACCAAGAATTTCAATTTTCACCTTAAATACTGTAATACTATTTTCTACGATTCCCTTTGGAGATATCCTTAAAACTTTACCACCAAAATTTTTTCCATAAAAAGCGTCTGCCGTAACCTCTACATTTTGCCCTACATGAATAGCACCAATGTCTGTTTCATCGACATCGGCCGTAATAAACATCCTAGACATATCAGCAATTTCTGCTAAGGCTGTTCCACCACTAACATTTGAAATTCCAGATGATATAATTTGTCCCTCTTCAACCAATTTCTGGATAATCACCCCAGTAATAGGTGAATAAATATCTGTTTCATTAAGGCGTTCATTAACTTCATCGAGAGTTATTTCCCGGTGTTTAACTTCTGCTTTCGCTAATTCAACTTCATGCTTTTTCATATCAATATCATGAATAGCATTTTGGGCTGCTTGAAAACTAGCCTCTGCTTGAATAAGGGATTCCTGATTGACCTTAAAAATAGTGACCGCGTTCTCAAAAGATTCGCGAGAGGTAATTTGTTGATGAAAAAGATTAGTTTGTCTAATTTTTTTTTCCTCAGATTCTCTCAAGTTGGCCTGAGCTTCTTCTACTTCGGAGGCCGTCCGCTTTAGATCGGTTTCGTAACGAGTTTTTTGAAGGAGTAGGGAGGTTTCTGCTTTTTTAAGGCTTGCTTCACTGCTCATCAAATCAGCTTTTGCCTTAGCTACATTTCTTGTTTCATCAGTTTTATTTAACTGAAGTAAACCCTCACCCTTTTTAATGTAATCACCTTCTTTAAATGAAAAAGTAAGGACCTTCCCACTCGCCTTGGACTTCACTTCCACTTGAAAATTTGGCTCAACAATACCTTTAGCGGAAACTTTTATTACAAGATCTCCTTTTACAGCTTTCACCAGCTTGAAGTTCGCTTTAGGGTGGGAATCGTTACTGTCAGAAGGAAATGGGGAAAAATAAAAAGTAACAACTAAAAAGACAACTCCAAATATAAAAATAACCTTTTTCATAAACTCTCTTTATCTTGGAGCTTTATATTATAGAAGGTTAGGGTAGAGGCCATTACTTGATGCAAACGAATCTTTGATTGGTTGTAGTCGATTATGGCTTTTATTTCATTACTTTGCTCTTTCGTAAGGTCCTCTTGAAATTCTAGAATATTAAAACTTGTTGACAGACCAACTTGAAACTTCTTTTCTTCTCCCTTTAGTTTTTCTTCAGCTAGTTTTTTTGCAATCCGAGATGCGGCAACTCTTTTTATGTCAGTTTTTAATTGTCTTGCAGCTTCACGTACTTCAACAATAATCTCTCTCTCAAGCTCCTTGATATTTAAAATCAACTTTGCGGCTTCAAGGCGGGAGGCTGATAATTTGCTCTTAGCAGACCGATTACCCAGTGGATAACTTAATTTAACACCAAGTTCCCAGTCTAAATAATCTGCTGATAAAGCATGTGACAAGGCCTCTCCATAATCACCACCAAATGAACTTTTGCCAGTAAAAGTGCCAGAAGTAACTTCGATTGCATTTCCACTCAATCCATTCACCCCTAAACTTCCGACAAGATCAATGGACGGATAAATTTGGTTCTCTTGGTATTTGACGATAATATTTTGGTTTTCTAATTCTTTTTTCTTTAATAGATAATCTGGACGATTAGATAATGCTTCTTTTATAGCTACATCCAGATCAACTTCTTCAATAACCATGTTGGGCTCATCGGAAGGATATATAGAACTGAAACCCTCTGGCGAAGAAAAATTAATATTTAGTATGTTTTTTAAATTATCTTCGTCATCTTTAATTACATCTTGGGCTACTAACAAAGATTCTTCACGTGAAGCCACTTCGGATTTAGCTTGAAGAATTTCAATTTCAGCCATTGTGCCGACTAAAACTTGAGCCTTTACACGGCGTTCTAAGTCCTTAGCTCGCTCAAGTGATTTTTCTTTAACTTTTAAATTTTTTAAACTAAAAACAAGGTCCCAATAAAGATTTTCCACATTACTAATGACTTCAATCACTTTACCCTTAAACTCATAATTAGATATATTTACTTCGTTATTAGCGATGTAAATATTGCGTTTATTTAGATCTGTCCCAAAGTTTTTTAGAAGTGGTTGTGTAATAATAAATTCAAGTCCAGTTGAATAATTTGGATTGAGTCCTAAAGTTACGCTGTTTGATTTATTTCTTTTATTTGTAAAGCTAAGTTCATAGTCTGCTCCTGTCCCCAATTTTTGTGTAAGTGAAAAGTCCCAAATGTGATTATAATTTCTGCTTTTATTTGGTGAGCTAAATGCGCTTGCTTGTTGTCGGATTGTTTCTTCAATAGATAAATCAACTTCAAAAGTTGCATCAAATTCCGATTGACTTTCTATTACATTTTCTTTTTTGACTTTTGAGTTAAACTCTTCAACAGCTATCGATATATTATTGTCAAGCGTTCGGATGATGGTATCTTTTAATGTCAAAGATAATGGATTACCTTCAGTCATATTTACTGTATTTTCAGAAAACTTATTTTCTGATATTGAAGGCTTATCCGATAATTTATTGGACATCATTGATTCTGGCTCTAACGTGTTTACAATTGACGTGGGCAAATTGTCCTGGTTTGCTAAAATCGTATTAGCATCTAAATTGAGAAGTGGAAAAATGGCTAAAATAAATGTAATAATTTTTAGAAGCTGATCCATTTCTTAATGATTCCAGGGATGGTTAGGGAATAATTTTTAAATAATCTAATAGGCTAATATGATCGCAATTATTAACGATCAATTAACCAATAGCTAATTTTTATTAATCTAAAGATTAGTTTATTATATTAGAATTCGTTTTTTTTTGGAAACTGGTTATTAGGTATTTATGTACAGCCTACTTGATATCATCTAATTAACAATCATTCCTGTATACCTATAGAATTAAAAGGCTTATCGGGGCTTTTCGATTATTCCTTAAATATTTCTTAGATTGAATACTTAATTGATGTTGTGGTATAAGCTATTTCAAATCTGAATCTTTTATCTTCTTTTAATTGGCTATTTATACATGGCAAGCGCACAATTGGCTGTATCCGAATTATTAGAACTGGAACAAATAGCCAAAGAACTTCGTCGAGAAATATTAAATGTAATTTTCCATGCTGGATCTGGACATCCAGGGGGAAGCTTATCAGCTACAGACCTTCTTACCGCCATTTATTTTGGTGGAATTCTTAAATATGACTCTCATTATGCCGATGATCCAAAACGAGATCGGTTTATTCTTAGTAAAGGACATGCTAGCGCTCTTCTTTACTGCGTTTTGGCTAGGGCCGGGTATTTTTCAGAAGATAAACTTCAAGATTATAGAAAAATAGGTAGTGAATTATTTCTGTCGGGTCATCCACATCCTAAAACACCTGGAGTTGAAATTGCTAGTGGCAGCTTAGGGCAAGGACTAAGTGTTGGACACGGGATTGCCTTGGGCGCACGTTTGGATAAGCTTGACTATAAAGTGTACGTGGTTCTTGGTGATGGTGAAATTCAAGAGGGTCAAATATGGGAGGCGGCAATGTCAGCGGCTAAATTTAAATCTAATAATTTAGTTGCTATTATTGATAATAATAAGGTTGCTCAGGATAACATTACTAAAAACTTGAAAGATTTGGAACCCCTTGATGATAAATGGAAAGCCTTCGGTTGGGACACATTTAGAATTAACGGACATGATATGGGAAGCATTGTTAAAACTTTAAGGCTTCCCGCTCATATTAACAAACCCCGAGTAATCATAGCCGATACTATTAAAGGAAAAGGGGTTAGTTTTATGGAAGGAAAAACGTCTTGGCATGGTGTAGCTCCAAATGAAGATGATTTAAAAAAAGCCCTTAAAGAACTAGAGTGAATATTATATGAAAGATGGTGCGACAAGAGACGGATATGGAGCTGCGTTAGTTGAACTTGGAGATAGTGACCCAAATGTTGTGGTACTAGATGCCGGAGTTAGCGATAGCACACGCACCATGAATTTTGGTAAGGAGTTCCCAAGTCGATTTTTCAATATGGGGATTAGTGAAGGAGACATGGTGTGTACAGCCGCTGGCCTAGCAAGAACTGGGAAGGTAGCTTTTGCCACAAGTTTTGCTTGTTTCCTTCTTGGGCGCACCATGGATCAAATTCTTGTTAGTATTGCTTACTCTAATTCTAATGTTAAGTTAGCAGGAACTCATACGGGATTAGCTGTTGGTGAAGATGGCCCCTCAGCTCAAATGATCGTGGATCTTGCTTATACTCGTGCGATGCCCAATATGGTGGTACTGCAACCAGCTGATTGGGAAGAAGCAGTACAAGCAACCAAAGCCTTATCTAAACATAAAGGGCCAGCCTATCTTCGCTTGGGTCGACCTAAATTGAAGGGAATTTACAATTCTTCTTATAAATTTAAAATAGGTAAGGGAAGCATTGTGCGCCAGGGCAAAGATGTTGTTGTTTTTGCGACTGGTGGTTTAGTTCAGGAAAGCCTCATAGCAGCGGAATCGCTCCATAATCAGGCCATTTCTGTTACTGTAGTTAATATTTCAACGTTAAAACCACTCGATGAATCTCTTATTCTAGAAGAAACTAATAGGCATAAAGCTATTGTGACTGCAGAAGATCACAATATTATTGGTGGGTTGAGTGCTGCCATCTGCCAAACGCTTGTTAACCACCAGATTGCTGTTCCGCTACATTCTGTTGCCGTACGTGATCATTTCGCAGAAACGGGATCTGGCCCTGAGTTATATGATAAATACGGTCTCTCGGCCAGTAGTATCACCGAATCAGTCAAAAAAGTCCTCGCAAAGAAAAAATCCTAATTAATCCTCTTACTCGGGTTATAAATTACTCCGATATGAATTACTCGTTGTAAAACTACTTAAAGGTCTTTAGTTGACATAATATATGTTATAGGAACTAAATCCATCATGATATATATAAAGTAAAGGTATTGAAAATATGTGCGGTATCGCTGGTATATTAGATAGAGGGTCTTTATTATCCCCTGAGGTGTTAAAACACCATTTACAACAGATGCTGGATAAAATCCAGCATAGAGGTCCTGATGATCGAGGTGAAGAGAGACTAACTCAAATAAATGGATTAAGTTTGCATCTAGGTCATCAGAGGCTTTCTGTAATCGATACAAGTCGAGCCGGGCATCAACCGATGTCAAATGATGATTCAACGGTCTGGATATCAACAAACAGCGAAATATATAACTTTCATGATTTAAAAAAAGAGCTCCAATTAAAATATAATTTTTTCTCCCAATCTGACACAGAGGTTCTACTGAGGTCTTATGAGGCTTGGGGATTGGATTGCTTAGAAAAATTACGTGGGATGTTTGCTTTCGCTATATGGGATCATAAAAAAAGTAGACTTATTCTTGCACGGGATCGACTAGGAATAAAGCCGTTATATTACCACTCGAGTAAAAACATATTATTATTTAGCTCAGAGTTACGCTCCATTTTGAGCACAAGACTAATAAATACAAGTTTAAATTCATCTGGTATTTTTCAATTTCTATCATTCGGACGTTTAGGATCTCCACAAACCATATTAGACCAAATATTTGAATTACCCCCGGGCCATTTCCTAATTGCAGATAAGAATGGAACTCAAATAAAAAAATATTGGGATCCATTTAAAAATAGCGACTTATATGATCCAGACATACCAGTAACACAACAAATAAATAAAGTATTAGAGGAAGCCATTCGACTACGTTTGGTGAGTGATGTTCCATTAGGAGCTTTTCTAAGCGGAGGAATAGATTCAAGCGCTATTGTCACTATGATGGCGGATAACACATCATCTCCAATCCGAACACTTTCAGTTAATTTTGAAGAAAAACTATACGATGAATCAAAATATTCAAGTCAAATTGCTGGTGAACTTGGGACACAGCATCACGAGTTTAATATTTCTGATAGAGATATTCTTAAAAAGTTACCATTTGCAATCGAGGCAATGGATCAACCAACAATTGATGGAATTAACACGTATATAATTTCAGAAGCCGCCAGACAAAAAGGTTTAACGGTTGCATTATCAGGGTTGGGTGGAGATGAATTATTTGCAGGCTATGACTCATTTTATATGATACCGAGGCTGCATAGAATCAATAATATAATGAGCACCCTTCCCTTTTATTTACGAAAAAAATTAGGTTTCATAATTTCTAAATTAATTCCACGCTCCGATAAATCCACAAAATTAATTCACTTGCTTAACGGACAAACTAATGGCGCCCATGTGTATTTTCTAATTCGCGCTTTATTCTGTGAAGAAGAAATAGCAACATTGTTTTACGATCAATCGATTAAGAATGCACTAATATTAGAAAACATAGAAAACACTCAAGAGTTGTTGAATTCACAAAATGATTTAACTCCGATAAATTTAATTTCATATCTTGAATTGACACAGTATACGGCGCCCACTTTATTGAGGGATACAGATATAATGAGCATGGCTCATGGCTTAGAAGTTAGAGTTCCATTTTTAGACCATAAGTTAGTTGAACTAATGTTTGCGGTACCATCAAAATTGAAAATTAAAAAAAATTTTCCAAAGCCACTATTAGTAAACTCTTTGAAAAGAAAATTACCCAATTCTCTCGTAAAAAGAAAGAAAATGGGATTTACATTACCTTTCGAAAATTGGATGCGAGGAAAATTAAAAACTGAAATAGAAACCGTTTTATTAACACCATTAGAAAATTTATCGGGGCATATTTCCGAACCTGGAATTAAAAAAGTATGGGCTGATTTTTTAGATAAAAGGTGCACATGGTCACGCCCATGGTCGCTTTATGTCCTTAAAAGATGGGTTGATCAAAATTTATAACTAACTAAAACTAAATGAAATATATATTTCATCAGGTTGACGTCTTTACTGACAGTCCTTTTGGAGGTAATCCCTTAGCAGTATTCACAGAATCTAAAGGTCTTACCAACGAGATCATGCAAAAAATTTCAAAAGAAATGAATCTGTCGGAAACCGCATTTGTTTTTCCTTCAGCTAATTTGCTAGCAGACTATTCTATTCGTATATATACGCCTGAAAAAGAACTCCCTTTTGCCGGCCACCCAACATTAGGAACAGCCCATATTCTAAGAGAAACGGGCAAAGTACCAGGTGGTAGTTACATCATAAAACTTGCCATGGCGGCTGGAATAATAAATGTGGCTTCGAAAGATCTAGGAAACTTTCTTTATATGAAACATCCTTTACCCGAAATTCGATTACCTTTAAAATGCGCCAATGAAATTAGTGAAGCCTTGGGAATACCAATATCCGATATTAATTATTCTTATTGTCCAATACAAATTATTTCAACTGGATTACCAGTATTAATTGTTCCGATTACCTCTTTAGATGCAATAAAAAACATTACAGTTGAACCTAATAAACTAAAGAAATTATTGGTCGCTTTAGGCACAGAAATGGTATACACATTCACACAGCAGACGATTAATGCCAATGCCTCAATTCACTCACGAGCCTTTGCACCGGGACTAGGTATCGGAGAAGATCCTGCAACTGGTAGCGCTGCTGGTGCAATAGCCGCTTATCTATATAAACATAAGTTGCTACCGGAACAGATGCAAAATAGCATATATATTGAACAAGGGTTCGAAATAGGACGCCCCTCCTCTATCCACGTAAAAATTGAGCAAAAAGCTAATGAGCTAAAATCAATTTTAGTGGGGGGGGAGTCAGTCACCGTTATCAAAGGCTGGCTTAATATTTAAATTATCTCTTTTTATTTGACCCAAACGAAATAAAACAATCGGATAATCATTGCCTTCAACCCATTGAATTATTATTAGGCATGTCGTTAAGCTGTTTTCTTATGCTTCTTTTTCATCCTGTTGATAGATGAACACAATTACTACACACATGGCCTAACTCACGTGAGCACATTATACAAGTTGTATGATCAACCCTATTTCTAAAAGCGCCACCACAATGGTTACACTTAGCGCTTTTACTATTTTTTCTTTTGGGTCGAGGGTTTTTTGTTATTTTGAATAAAAGCTGGCTTCGAGAAATATTTACGAGCATCTTTGGCACCTAAAAATACAAACTCACAATACTTAATTCCGATATCCCGCTTTCCTTAAGGAAGAACATCCAAATATACCGTTTGGATGAATATAGATACAGAAAGGTTTTATATTTTATAATAAGAATTCTTAATTAATTCTATAAAAAACTTTTATATTTTATATATCGCTAGAAATTAATTAAATAAATAATTATCAAAACTTTTCCTTTATTATTTGGTAAAAGTATCAAATTTGCGCCAAAACAGCTTTTTTTACTACATTCATACGATCTGTCCCAAATAGAATTTCAACCAACTTTAATGAAAATTCCATTGCTGTTCCTGGCCCTTGGCTAGTGATTATATTCCCATCGATGACAACTTTTTTCTCAGAATAAAGTTTTCCAGCTAAGTTTTGTTTTACTGATGGATGACATGTTCTTTTTTTATTTTTAAGAATTCCATTAACCTCCAAAACAATTGGTGCAGCACATATTGCACCAATTAATTTTTCTTTTTCCTTCATTTTTTTTAAAAGTGTGGTAATCCGCTTATCTTTCATAAGATTATCAGTTCCTGGTTGTCCGCCAGGGAGAACCATCAAATCTATATTGTTTGAACTTATTTCATCAAGATATACATCTGGGACAACCTTTACACCTCGTGATCCTTCAATTAATCCAGCAATCGTTCCAGCAATAGATACTTTAGCTCCTGACCGTCTAAGTATATCAACTACTGTCACTGCCTCAATTTCTTCAAAGCCAGGGGCCAAGGGAATAAGTACTTTTTTCATGAATCTTTTCTCCGCTCTATTTATAAATTTTATTTGTTGTTCCTCATTACTATAATTAAATACTAGGTTAATCAAAATTTGAATTCCTTAATATTGTTATACCAAAATGACGGTGATACAATTCTTACTTTAAAGAATATCATCTTGAATAATTATATTTCGAGCTGTTAGCAATGTCCAATAATGGAAATTCTGATGGTTTATCTAGTCAAATTCAAAGTATGTTTACGGCTATTGCCCCGCGATATGATTTTTTAAATCGTTTGCTAAGTATTGGCCAGGATAAATTTTGGAGAAAAGTAGCAATTGATAAACTAGCACCTCAACCAAATGATAGAATTTTAGATATAGCAACAGGAACAGGAGATGTTTTATTGGAAATAGCCTCTAGAAATAAGTCCGTTCGAATATTTGGAATTGACTTTAGCCGAGGCATGTTAGAGCTTGGACGAATCAAAATAAATAAAAAGGGATATGACCAAGCTGTTTCATTTCAGATTGGGAGTGGTGAATGCTTACCTTTTGCAGACGGAAGTTTTGATGGGGCTGTGTGCGCTTTTGGTATTAGAAATTTTTCAGATATAAAACTGGGATTAATCGAATTTTATCGAATACTAAAACCAGGCGGAAGAGCGATCATTCTTGAATTTTCCATGCCATCTAACCCCCTGTTTAGTCATTTTTTTAGTTTTTATTTTAAAATGATTTTACCAAAATTGGGGGGTCTTGTTTCTAGACACGCTACTGCCTATAGCTATTTACCTAAATCGGTAGCAAATTTCCCAGATCAAAAGCAATTTGTTGGTTGGATTGAGGAAGCTGGGTTTAAAAATGTATCTTTTGAAGAGCTTAGTTATGGAATTGTCTCAATTCACTACGGTTATAAGACAATATAATGAAAAATAATTCAAAAAATAAAGTGCGTTATTCTTCAAAAGTCGCTTTAATTCTTGGGTTGATAATAACGACTACTTTTATTTTGGTTTTGCTTTTCTATATACCAAGCCATAAACCGACTTTAACTTCTAGTAAAAATACTGCCTACAATTTATATTCAAATGACTCCCAATACGAACTAGTCTTAGCTCTTCAAACGGCTTTTATATATAACGCCAAACATATAGGACCATCGGTAGTTAATCTAAGTAGAGTATATGAGATAAAAGATCGTGAAACAGTATATATGCCCATGGCTGATAAGGAGATATGGTTTTCCACTATAAAGTTTTGGTTTAATAAAATATTTCGTGAAAAAAAATACGTTTCTGAAACTATTGGATCCGGAATAATTATTAATAACAGTGGTTATATCCTCACTAATTATCATGTAATAAAAAACAGAGAAAAAATTCTTATTCGTTTATCTGACAAACGTACATTTTTTGCAAAGGTGGTTGGTTCCGATCCCTTAACAGATCTTGCTGTTCTAAAAATCTTTTCGTTTAGAAATTTACCTCACCCTTCTTTTAAGACCTCGCGGAAAGTTGAGGTTGGTCAGTGGGTAATGGCTATCGGAAACCCTTATGGCCTCCAAGGATCGGTAACTGTTGGAGTCATTAGTGGAATCAGCCGATCAGGCCTTGGTATAACAACCCATGAGGATTTTATTCAAACGGATGCATTCATCCATTTAGGGAATAGTGGTGGTCCTTTAATTGATTTAGATGGAAATATAATTGGAATTAACACTAGTGCCGTTGCCGTTGGATCAGGCATAGGGTTTGCTATGCCCATTAATATGGCAATGCGTATCGTTGAAGAGTTAATTGAGAATGGAGATGTAGCGCGCGGTTGGATTGGAATAAATATCCAAGGAATGACGCCTGAAATAGCAGCGTCATTTAATATGCCTAATACCAAAAACGGTGTTCTAGTAAATTCAGTGCAAGATCACGCACCAGCAAAAGCTGGAGGGATGGTGCGTGGTGATATTGTAATCCAGTATGATGGCAAAAAAGTTCTCGATTCAAAAACTTTTAAATATATGGTAGCTGGTACTCTGGTCGGCAAGAAAGTACCAATTAAAATCATCCGAGATGGACACGAAAAAAGACTTCTAGTTACTATTGGAAAACTTAACTCTTAATCTATGAGAATTATTAGAAATTATTTTATATCGATATTTTAGCAACTGACCTCAAATCCAGCCGAAATCATTTTTTCATTTATGCTTTTAACATTTGTGTGTTCTTGATCAAAATTCACCGGAACTATTTTGTTCTGAAGATCAATCCCTATCTTAGTTATACCAATAAGCGTGTTTACTGCATCCTTAATGGTTTGGACGCAATGATCTCAAGTCATTCCTTCTACACGGAAAAATTGATTTTTCAAAAAAGTCCTCCTTCATAGGTAAAACTAATATTCTGTAGTCTATATTTTAGTTAATGTTATTGGACTCAAACCAAGTAAAATCGATCAAATCACGGCATTATATACATATTAAACCACATAAGTTCTGATGATTAGAAATTTTTTCATGATCAAATGTTTCAAATAATTTTATTAAGATATTGAAAAATAAGTGTTTATAAATATTTATTTATTTTTTCAAGAAACAGCAAAATAAAACTCAAGAAAGGTGAATATTTGCCGTATTAACCTGTTGTGGGGTAGTATGGAGAAACTAACCCTCTCAACCCATAACGAAAAATGTCTTTGGAGTTAGACATTTATCATCTAGATGGGATCAATATCCATAATTTCTGTTTCATGGAGGAATCAGAACAGTGGCTCTTCGAATCTTCAATAATCTCGCTTCATACAACGCACAGCGACTATTAGGTCAGAATAATGACAGGCTAGGCCGGGTGTTTGCTCGAATCTCTTCTGGTATAAGAATTCAAAAAAACTCCGATGATGCCGCAAGTATGGCAACATCGAATGCGCTAAGATCTGATGCCAGAACCCTGCGACAAGGAGTCCGTAATTTGAATGACGGAGTATCTATGCTGAATGTTGCGGATGGTGCAATCGCCGAGCAAACGAGCATAATCTCTAGAATGCGCGAATTGGCAATGCAGGCTGCCACAGGAACTATCGGATCCACGGAAAGACAAACAGTCAATCTGGAATTCAGGGCAATAAAAAATGAGCTCGACAGAATTGCTAAAACAACGGAATTTAACGGACTAAAAATTTTGAATGGAGCTTTATCTTCGAGCGCTTCTGAAAAAATAGTACTTCAACTGGGAATAAACTCTAATGAGATTAATCGAATCAATTTAAATCGAGATGTTAATATAACACCAGTAACGGCCGAAGGCTTAAAACTAAATCTTTTAACTATTGCAGACAAAAATAGCGCTTCCACGGTCGTTCAAACTATCAAAAAAACGACAGAAACTCTGAATGATCTAAGAGCCCGATTAGGAGCAACCCAAAATCGACTTACGCGGGCTATAAATACCCAACTTTCCGCTGTAGAAAATTTGACGGCGGCTGGGTCAACTATGAAAGATGCCGATATGGCATCAGAATTTGCTCACTTAACTAAAGAACAGATTCTGGTGCAGTCATCCTCAGCGATGATAGGTCAGGCGAATCTATTTCCACAAGGTGTAATACAACTATTACCATAAGGTTATATGATGAATAAATTAAATCCAACAATTAAAATCAACCGAAGGGATGCCGTAGCCCAGAAACTCAACGAAAAGTCTGGGGGGCTTGATAAAGATAAGATCAATCTACCCCCCGCAAAAGACCAAGTATCGTTATCACAGACTTCTAAAATAAAGGCTTCTGTTCGAGGATCAAGTAAGATAGTCTCAGATGTACGCTATGACTTGATAAACAAGTATCGTGAAGTTCTAGATAGCGGAAGTTATGTAGTAAAAGCCGAAGAACTTGCAGATAAAATTGTGCAAAAAATACGAGAAAATAAAAATAGAATAATTCTATAATAATTCAATAGATAAATATTTTTTATTTTCCCTAAACTATAATTAATTCAGTTAGGCTTGGGAAATTTCCCGTTTCCTTTAGCTTTACTTCCCAGCGTTTTCCTAGCTTATTAAGACGCAAATCAAGTTTTACTAAATTACTTAAATATATCGATTCACTTAATAATTTCATACCAATTCTGGTTATCCCATTATTTCTCAAATCTAACTCTCGCAAATTAGAAAAGTATGAAGACCGTGAAATAGCTTCAAGTCCATCATCGCCAATATTGTTTTTTCTCAAATCTAAAACTTCAAGTCCATCAAGAGGTAAGTATTGACTCAGGTAGATGGCCTCAATTGCAGAAACTTCCATTTGAGGCATTTTTAAAACAAGAGGATTAATATTTAATCTATTTTTTATGAATTCTTCAAAGAGGGTAATCTTACGAAGTCCTTTTATTTTTAACTTTTTATCAATAGCACGGTTGACATCATCTAGGTTTCCTTTAGTTGTATAAAATAGATTAAGGATCCACTCCTTATTTAATTCACTCTGATCTAGATCATTTTCATTCATCTATAAACTACGCCGTCCAATTATCTATAGGCCTTGATATTCATCACGTTTATGTATGATAAAAAACATATATAAATTGTCAAATAAATTGGATAATTTAAATATGAGTAGGTATAAATATAAAATACAAGAATAAATCATCCTTTCTTTAAAGAGCTTCCTGAATTACTATCCCATCTAATTATGTCAGGGCTGGATATATGTTTTGCCTCCGCCGCCCAGTGCTTGAAGCCTGCATTTATATTAAGAATTCGTACGCAGGGATTTATGCCTTGTGATCCCGCGGTGTGAGAATAGAGTTGCTGAAGATCTTTAAGAAATACGTCCTGTTCAGATTTATATCGATCTTGAGCTTCCGCGATATTGGCAAGCGTTCCTTCAGCCAAAGCATTATAAGCGTATACGTTTTTCTTTATTTGGGTGTAGTCTATAAAAAAATGAATATAAAGCCATAGAGCAAATGGTAATAACGCGCAAATAAATGATATGTTTTTTATTTTTTTTATATCTGAAAGAATCGCGATTAAAACCAACCCAAAGGCAATAATCAAGGAATATAATGAAATATCATTATAATATGAGAGGGGTTTGATTGCTTCTCCACAATCATCCGCCAATGATAGACTGGGGTATAAATAAAAACTAAGGAATATAATCAATAAGCTACATAGTTTTATACTATTAAACATATAAAAATAATTTGTTTTAACATTATTGACCATCGATATGTATCTCAAAAGTTGAATTATTTTTAATAATAAATAAAGTTCAGGATTGATCCATAAAAAACTCATAAACTATCGCTATTTCACAACTTATATTATATAAGTTACAATATATTAATTTTAATGAATGTATCATAAACAAAATATTTACCACTATTTATGAATAAAGGAAATACGGAAAATAGGTTTCACGCTAACGGAGATGGCACTGTTATCGACAATAAATCTGGTTTAGTCTGGTCACAAAAGGATTCATGGCAAATACAAAATGACTGGCTAACCTTTCAAGAAGCTCTGAGCTGGATAGATGAATTGAATAAAAAAGACTTTTTGGGTTTCCATGATTGGCGAATTCCAGAAAAAGAAGAAATGGAAAAGCTGTTTACGCCTGACAATATTATCCTGGGACGCTCTAAACAGGAGCTTTTTTTAGCCTCTGCTTTCGAACCTGGTGGAGGAAACGGCTCCTGGTGCTTGCCTTTTGATCAACAGGCAGCTTTTTACTACTCATACACAAGTGGTAATTCTCAAGCTTTTGATCAGGATTTCTCCCAAGGATATTTACGGATGGTGAGGCTCTATGGGGACTAGGTCATCCCACTATTTATTTGTGACCTTTTTTTGCATGAAACAATTTTTGGCATTTTTTCTGGAGGGTGTATCACCTGAG